>Ga0265593_1000146_pt1 | contig 48866 bp, 55 predicted proteins | sample saktaG_8_FD_190136 | JGI IMG/M metagenome (GOLD analysis project Ga0265593, IMG submission 190136) | Saline water microbial communities from Sakinaw Lake, British Columbia, Canada - sak_2011_5_24_36m | ecosystem: Environmental > Aquatic > Non-marine Saline and Alkaline > Saline ... | reverse complement strand
TCTATCCATTCTGCCAAGGATTTATCGGAGGCGGCGAGTCATGAAAAATACGGAAATGTGGCGCTCGTAGCCTCGTATGGCTATGATGATTCACTCTCGACATATGACAGCTATCAAGCGGGAGTTGTGGGGACGATACCGTTGTATGATGGTGGAAAGCTTTCCGCAGAAGCGCAAAAAAGTCGTATTTCTCATACGATAGCCCAAAAAGAGTTTGACAATACCGAGCGTCAATTGTGGCAAGAAGTGTATGGGGCGTATCGTGATTTTAAGCGTGCTGATGAGTCGATAAAATCCAAAGAGAGTGTTATCGAAGCTACTACAAAATCATTGCATCTGATTGAAGGCAGATATGCGCAAGGATTGGCAACGTATGTCGATGCGTTGGAGTCTCAAAGTACAGTAGAAAATGCTAAATCTGATTTGGCTCAAGTAAAATATCAAAAAATTAGTGCATATGCGCACCTACAAAAACTACTTAATCAAGGTGATGTCAATGATAAAAAATAAATATGTTTGGATTGGATTAGTGGCTTTTGTGGTCGCGGTTGTAGTGGTGTATGCAAAGCTTCAAGCACAAAAAATACCCGATGTGATAGTCAATAAAGCACCCAAGACAACTTTGGTAAGCGCAGTTGGGACGATTGAGGCAAAAGAAATAGTGGTACTTGCTCCCAAAACAACGTCCAAGCTTGAGGAGCTGTTTGCCGATGAGGGAGATATGATTCGTGAAGGTCAAGTATTGGCAAAAATGGAAATCTCGGAGTTGCGTGGAAATCTGCAAGAAAGTAGCGCAAACATTGCAAAAAGCCGTTCTCAAATGGCATCCCAAAATGCGATTATCGAGGATTTAAAAGCCAGAAAAAATCTAGCCGATACGACGCTTGCTCGTTACACGACTCTTTTGAAAGGGGGATTTGTAACCCAAGCAGAGTTTGACAGTGCGCAAGCGGTTTCGCAAAGTGCTGCGGCACAACTAATGAGTGCAAAAGAAAACCTCAAACTCTCCGAATACGATATTGAAAAATCCCTTGCGACACGTATGAGCCAACAAGAGAAAATCGATGATTTGACTTTACGTTCACCGTTTGATGGAGTGGTCGTTTCGCGTGATTTTGAAGTGGGAAGTACCGTGGGTGCAGGGATAGCAGTCTTTCGGCTTGCCAATCCAAAAACGCTGTGGATTAAAACCTACATCGATGAGCGTCAAAGCGGAAAATTGCTAGTAGGACAGAAGGCGACGATTACGTTGCGGTCATTACCGGGGCATATTTTTACGGGGAAAGTGGCTCGAATCGCTGTTGAGAGTGACCGAATCACCGAAGAGCGCGTGGTATATGTTGCTTTGGAAACGATTCCTGATCCGATCCATATCGGTGAGCAAGCGGAAGCGTTTATTGATATTTCATTGCCTTCTAAAATAAAATTATGATAAATTTGGCACAGCGTGATATTACTCACTCGCTTGGCAAGTTTATTGTCACAGCATTGGGTGTTGGGATGCTCATTGGGGTGGTTCTTATTATGATCGGTGTCTATCGAGGGATGGTGCACGATGCGATGATTGTCCCCAATGACATCGCTGCGGATTTGTGGGTGGTGCAAAAAGACACACTTGGACCTTTTGCTGAGAACTCTCGTCTACACGAAGATTTAAAATATTCTCTCAAAGGTTTTTTGGGTGTTAAAGAGGTCTATCCTCTTACTTTTCAGGGATTACAGCTCCATCATAATGGAAAACCGGTTCGCGTGTATGCGCTTGGGTATGAAGCCCTTAGTGGGTTCAAACCTTTTTCTCTCATAAAAGGGCGCGCAATCGAGATGAAAAATGACGAAATCATTGTCGACATAAAGACGGGGTTTATCCTTAATGATAAGATTAAACTGGGGCGTAATCTCTATACCGTAGTCGGACTAACCCGCAAAGCCGTCTCTTCCGGAGGTGATCCAATGATCTATTTGGATCTAAGTGAGGCACAAGAACTGCAATTTTTATTTAGTAACGAGCAAATTCGTAATGACCGTTTCCGTGGAGTAAAAAGCGCATCAACGTCTACGGTCAATACGTTTGCGCTTACGCTTAGAGATGGATTTGATGCCAAGAACATCGCGAAAGAAATACATCGTTGGAAACATCAAGAGGTTTATACGCAACAAGAACAATCCGATATTCTCACCAAAAATCTCATAGAGCGATCTGCCAAGCAAATCGGAATGTTCACCGTGATTTTACTCATCGTCTCCTCGGTTATTATTTCTCTCATTATCTATACAATGACCATCGGAAAAATGAAAGAGATCGCTATTTTAAAGCTTATCGGTGCGCCCAATAGTGTCATTACGAAGATGATTGGACAGCAATCGGTACTACTGGGAATTTTGGCGTTTATCGGGGGGAATATCTTTGCGAATGCGAGTGCTAACTTTTTCCCAAAAACGGTCATTCTCATTCCAAGTGATGCGCTAAAACTTTTTATAGTCATCATTGTCGTGAGTATTTTGGCATCCCTTTCGGGTATTCGTACGGCGCTTCGTGTTGATCCTTCCAGTGCGATAGGGGGATAAATGAAAAAGCCAATAATATCTATGAACAGTATTTCAAAAACGTACGGGATGGGTGAGAGTGCCGTAATGGCGATTAAAGAGGCGACCTTTGAGATTTATTCAGGAGAAACGGTTGCGCTTTTAGGTCCTAGCGGTTCGGGGAAAACTACTTTAATTACGATGATAGGGTGCATTACTGAACCGACTATAGGGCAACTTTCCCTTAATGGTGAAGTGGTTTATGACGAAAAATGGCTTATCCACGATGAACGCAAGCTTCGCCGCGAGAATATTGGATTTATTTTTCAGACACATAACTTGATCCCTTTTTTGAATGTATTGGAAAATGTAACCTTGGTTCCTCAGATGAATGGTGTTTCCACAAAAGATTCTAATATTAAAGCCAGAGAGTTATTGGAATATTTGGGAGTAGGGGACAAAGAAGACAAAATGCCCTCACAGCTCTCAGGGGGTCAAAGCCAAAGAGTAGCCATCGCACGCTCACTCGCCAATAATCCTAAAATTATCCTTGCCGATGAGCCGACTGCCGCATTGGATTCCGAGAGAGCTCTCTCTGTCATGCAGCTACTGCGGAAGCTTGCCCATGAGCAAGATGTAGCGATTGTCGTTGTCACTCACGATGAGCGGATGTTACCATTGTTTGATCGGATTTTACGGGTTGATGACGGGGTTGTGAGAGAGGAATAGTAGACAGACAGCAGTCGGTTATAAACAAAAAATTTAAGGAGATCGTGTTCGTATAATGCTGCCTGTCCACTATGCCCAAAAGGGCATAGCGTAGAAATTATTTAGCGATATGTGCGGCGATAGAAGTGATTTGAGCATCACTAAGCGGAGTTGCTTGCCCTTTCATGACCGCTTTCATCGGTCCGCCATACGTACCATCTTTGTATCCCTTAAGTGCAGTGACAATACCAGCTGCTCCCATGTCTTTGATTATTTTACTTTTGCCTAGTGCTGATTTTTCACCTGCGGCGCCGTGACAAGCTGCACATTTTTTGTATAAATCTGCCCCTTCATCTGCCATAACATTTACAGAAGTAAGTCCCAATAAGGATACCAATACCAAAATACTTTTTTTCATAATTCCACCTCTAGATAAAGATACGAATATTATAAAAGATTATGAAATAAATTGTTTTGATGCAGGTCAAGAAATGTTGATGTATGACCTTTTATGGGCAACTTTTTAAGAAAATTGTGATAGCATAGTTTATATTGAGTAAGGGATAGGTATGTTTTATAAAAAAAGATATGAACAAGAGATGCAGGAACATGAATCGTTAAAGTCCCGCATGAAAGATCTTGAACGTTCATATGAGCAGATAGTAGAAGAAAATAAACTCTTAACAAAACAGAGCAATGAGTTTCGTCAGCAAAAAGTGATGTTTGAGCTCATCCATGAGCTTACTGAAAATTTGGTCAATGGTGCAGAATATGATTTGAGCATGCTTCAAAAAGATCTTATTGCCAATGTCGATGAGTTGAAGGAAATCGCAGAATTGAATCGACTTAACCGAGCATCATCTGTCGAAATTAATGATGAAATCAAGGATCTCCTAGGTACTCAGCAAGAATTAGCAGAGAATATTACCAATAATTACAGTTCTGTTTCTCAACTTAGCGGAAGTGTAGAAGCCATTGGTTCTGTGATTGACTTGATCAAAGACATTTCCGATCAAACCAATCTTCTTGCGTTGAATGCAGCGATTGAAGCAGCACGGGCAGGAGAGCATGGGCGAGGGTTTGCTGTTGTTGCGGATGAAGTGCGAAAACTCGCAGAACGGACTCAAAAAGCGACTCAAGAAGTGGCTATGAGTATCCAAAGTCTCAAACAAAATGCTACAGAGATTGATGAACGTTCAACTTCTATGGAAAGTATTTCATCGGCATCCAGTGAAAAACTAAACCGTTTTCAGCTATCTCTTGAGGGATTGCAGAATCGTACCATTGATATTGACAGTGATTCAACCAATGTTTTGTATTCAGCCTTTGTTATCTTGGTAAAACTCGATCACCTTTTATTTAAATCTAGAGGATATAAAACTGTCTTTTTGAATCGTGCTGATGATGAATTCTTTGACCATCACGGATGCCGTTTAGGCAAATGGTATGAGCATGGACAGGGGAAAGAAATTTTTGGATCCATACCAAGTTATTCTAAACTTGAATTCCCTCATAAAGTGGTGCATGATCGTATTCATGATGCTATTCATTGTGTGAAATCAGGGACGTGCGGTGAAAAATCAACCAATGTTATGAGCTATTTCAAAGATGCTGAAGCTGCAAGTCGTGACGTATTTAACCTACTATCCTCCATGTTGATTGAAGAGCGTCAAAAACGGATTGGTAAATAGTTTTTAGGAACGTATCGTTACGTAGGGGATTAATTTTTTATAGTCAATGGAATGATTGGATGACGGAAGATCTCCTACTGTTTTCATACCGCCTTGAAAAATTTGTAGATAGTATTTACTGGTATACCCCCTGCGCTTTAAAAGTTTTGCCATATCAATAATTTCATTTTCGTTTAGCAGTTCTGGATGGAATGTTGTCCGTACTTCAAAATCAATACCAGTTTGACGAAGCACTTTAAAACTCTCCCAAAAACGTTTTTCACTCCCGCCGCCGCAGATCTCACCCATTTTAGCTTCAGGGGCTTTGTAATCCAAGGCAACATAATCGATCAGTTTGTTGTCGATTAACGCCGCAATGACATCGGGACGCATACCGTTGGTGTCGAGTTTGATTTTATAGCCAAGTGCTTTTATGCAATGGCAAAAAGTCAGAAGATGAGGGTAGGTTGTGCATTCACCGCCACTAAGTACGACCCCCTCCAGTAATCCCTGACGGCGACGTAAAAATGTAAGTGCTTCCTCTTCGTTTATACGAGCAGTACCGAAAACAATATCAGGATTGTAGCAATAGACGCATCGAAGATTGCACCCTGCAAACCAAAAGATAGCCGCAGGGGTGTCCGGAAAATCGAGAAGGGTAAAGGGGGTTATGTCATACAGTGCTTGCATTTAACTTTGCTGTAAGCACTCTTTGAAATACGTTCGATCTTTATGCTCTTGTTTTTTTCCGATGTTAAAACTCTCAACAGGGCGATGATACCCCATCACTCTTGTGTAAACCATACATCTTGTTCGTTTTGATTCAAAGCTTTTCAGCGCCATTTCCTCTTTCATGCAACCTCCTTGGATAAGATTAATTCATCACATTTTGGGCAAAACTCGTGTTCACCGTGCAAGTAGCCATGTGTCGGACACACCGAAAAAAGCGGTGTGATGGTGATATAGGGGAGGCGGTGATGGGTTAAGACATTTTTGACCATCCGTCGACACGCTTCGATCGTTCCGATGCGCTCACTCATATAGAGATGTAATACTGTCCCCCCCGTGTATTTACACTGAAGCTCGTCTTGGAGTTCCAGTGCTTCAAATGGGTCATCCGTGTAAGCAACGGGGATTTGTGAGCTGTTGGTGTAATAAATATTCTCACCCTCTCCAGCTTGCAAGATGTCAGGGTAACGTTTTTTGTCCTCTTTGGCAAAACGGTAGGTCGTCCCCTCGGCGGGTGTTGCCTCAAGATTGTACAAATTACCGCTTCGTTCTTGGTATCCGCGAATCGTTGTTCGCATTTTTTCTAAAATATCAAGTGAAAACTCTACTCCCCACACTGTGGACAAATCCTCGGTATCACCGCTAAAGTTACGGACCATCTCGTTCATCCCATTGACTCCAATGGTGGAAAAATGGTTGTTAAACCCTTTTAGATAGCGTGCTGTATAGGGGTAAAGTCCTCGTTCGAACATCTCATTGACAAAGACTCTTTTTTTCTCCAGCGTTGAATAAGAAATTTCCATCAAAACATCCAGTGCCTCGAAGAATCTTATTGTATCTCCCGCATACAAATACCCTAAACGTGCCATATTGATGGTGACGACACCGATGCTTCCCGTCATTTCGGCACTTCCAAACAGTCCATTTCCCCGTTTTAAAAGTTCTCGCAAATCCAGTTGTAAGCGACAGCACATACTGCGCACTGCACCTGGCTTATAGGCATTTGGATTTTCTACTTTATTCCCATTTTCATCTTTGAGATACTGGCTTCCGATAAAGTTTTGAAAATAGCTCGAACCGATTTTGGCGGTGTTTTCGAATAAAATATCGGTATTTTCTCCGTACCAGTCGAAATCTTCAGTGATATTGACCGTGGGGATAGGGAACGTGAAAGGCTGACCGCCACTGTCTCCTTCGGTCATGATTTCATAGTAAGCACGGTTAATCATCCGCATTTCCGGTAAAAAGTGTTTGTAGGTAACATCCGTGAATTTTGTGATATGACTGTCTCTATTTTTTAATTCGCTCAGCAGCTCGCTAGATGTAACTGTTTCAAAAAGGTGATGTTGGTTTTTAGTAGGGATCTGATCTTTTAGATCTTCAGGTACTATCCAATCAATCGTGATATTGGTAAAAGGAGATTGACCCCAGCGGGCAGGGACGTTGAGGTTGTAGACAAATTGCCGTATCGCTTTTTTCACCTCGCTAAACGAGAGTTGATCTTTATACACGTAGGGAGCTAAATAGGTGTCAAACGAGCTAAATGCTTGCGCACCTGCCCACTCGCTTTGGAGGATTCCCAAAAAATTTGCCATTTGACCCAATGCTTCTCTAAAGTGATTTGGAGCTTTACTGTCCACGCGTCCACGCACTCCATTGAACCCCTCATCCAATAACGCACGTAAACTCCATCCGGCACAATATCCGGTAAGACAATCGAGATCATGGATATGGATGTCACCGTTACGGTGTGATGCCCCTTCTAGGGGTGTGTAGATGGTATCGAGCCAAAAATTTGCAACAACTTTACCCGCAAGATTGTTAATCAGTCCTGCATTGGAATACCCCGTATTTGCATTGGCATTGATCCGCCAGTCTGTTTTATAGATGTATTCCTGAACGCTTTGGGTGGAGTTGACGAACGTGGTGTCGGGTAAAAGACCTGCAACGTGTTCACGCTGCATTTTATGCAAAAAACGGTAGGTGATAAAAGACTTCATCACTGCAAACTCACCGGAATTATGGAGTTCTTCTTCGATGATGTCTTGTATCTCTTCAACGTTCCAAAGTGACTTAGTTTCGAGTCTCTCCAAAAGAGATATTAATGCGATTTGATTGTAGGGGCGTGAGACACTTTCAAATGCTTTTTTGATTGCATCGACAATTTTATAGAGGTGAAAAAGCTCTGTTGATCCGTCACGTTTTAAAACTTGCATGAGCATCTACCCTTGAAAAAAGAATGGCATATTGTAAGACAAATGCCTCCGTTTTGTCATTGACTTTAATCAAGTGGATGGATTAAATTTTACGGCTTCAATAAATGTGAGATTTGAGAGTAAACGGCTTTGCTTACCCATTGATTGATTTTTATTTGTCCCTCTTCATTCTCCTTTAATTGAGCATAACTTTTTTCAAGTGCATGACGTTTGGCTCGTTCTACGGGAGAGCGGAGAGATTTATAACCGATTAAAACTCCAGTTTTATCAAACAATTGGGATACTTGGGCATGAACCCAATAAAATCCACCATCTTGACGAAGATTTTTGACATATCCTGACCATATTTTTCCCTCAAGAAGGGTTTTCCATAAATCCGTGAAAAGCGAAGTGGGCATATCGGGATGACGAACAATAGAGTGCGGTTTTCCGATGAGTTCATCACTTTCATAGCCACTAATTTCTGCAAAAGTAGCATTCACATGAGTGATAAAACCATTTAGATCGGTATGGGATACAATCAACTCATCATAAGGAACTTCACTCTCCATACACAGAGGAATCGGTTTCATTACTTATCCTTTAAATGCCCGTTATAAACGATGTCTTTGGCGTCTACATCATCCGCATTCAGTCGGTCTATGATTTCGTCACTAACACGCTCAAATTTCCCCTCTTCGGAGGAAAATTCATTTTCACTAAACGCCATTGCCATCTCCGCAGAGAGAATATGAGGAATTTCTTGGATGATACGAAGTTTTTCACTCTCTTCTTCGGTTGTTTCACCCTCTAAAATAATAATAATACGTCCCAACTCATCGTGCATATATACTTCACACTGACCGCTTAATCGTAACTCTCCTAAAACTAGCTCAATGTACTCTGGCGCACATTTAACGACAACACTGGATATATTCATGGTAACTCCCAAAATAGAATTTTATTTTCATCGGCACATGACACAAAACGTTTTTCATCGATAAAGACGATTTTGTTTAATGTTGCACTGTGCCCTTTTGCCGTAACGATTTTTTGACGTTTGGCGATATCGAAGATCGTGATGATGTTGTTCTCATCCAAAGATGCTGCTAATTTTACACCACTGGGTGAGAGGGCTACGGTATAAATTAAGAATGTTCCGTCATAGCGATCATACGTTTTTCCATCAACGGAATAAACAATAGCACGACGATCTTGACCTGCAGTAGCAATCTTGTTATTTTGAAAATCAAGTTTGTAGATATTGTCTACATTTCCCCCATGAATGGTACGAATCATTTTCATTTCTGTAGTATCAATGACACGTATAATCCCAGCTTCCCCTGCAATCGCAGCAATTTTATGATCTGCAGAGAGAGCCATATCGCTCAAAGGAGATGTTCCTCCACTAAGAGTTTTAAGGGTTTTATTGGCTTGAAGATCAAAAAATACTACCTCGTTGCTCAACAATGCCACTAAAATACGCGTATCCGAAATAAAAGCAATCTTTTTAATGACGGTTTTGGTTGAGTAGGATGTTTTGGTTATTTTTCCCTCTCGAGATGTGTATAAATATCCATCTTCACCTGCCAGCGCCACCATTTTTCCATCAGGGGAGAGATCGATGCTCATCACTTTTTGAGCTTTTTTTTCATCCCATGAATTTTTTATTGTTGGCAAAACAATCTTGGAAACGATTTTGCCTTTAGTGGTAATTTCTAACGCCTCTCCCTCTGAAGTACCTGCCCATACACTATCCTTGTGAATCACAAAATCAACAATAGGAGAGGATGTTTTGACGGATATTTTAGGGGTGATTACGGATGCAATCAGATTTAAACTTACAATAATAAAAGCAATTAAAAATTTCATTTTACTGCCTTTAGAGGGTGTACTGTAATCGTGTAGGATGGACATACACCGATGCAAAATCCGCATGCGGTACATTTGAGCGGATCAATTTCCGGATTCCATAACCCTGTAAATTGTATCGCTTTATCATTACAAACATCTGCACAACTGCGACAAATCGTTTTATTCCACGCCAAACAGCTCAAAATTCCTATACGAACCTCGGCATTAAGTGCAGTAACTGGCTGTGCAACAAAACAATCACTTTCACAAGCCGTAATACATTCACCGCAAAAAGTACATCCACGACGTGAAAAATCGAGATACGGAGCGTGAACGCCCTCTCGAACCACAATCGCTTCTGGACAAACACTTTTACACGCAGACGTTGTGCACTCAGCACACCCTTGCACACTATTTGGGATAAATCCCGGCAAAAGAGGAAGAAATGGAGCCTCTTTTTCTTTTACCTGTACTAAAGATGCTAAAGATGAAAAAAATCCGCGTCTGCTTTCCATTATTCTGCCACGATGTCTTTGTTGATATCAAATGATCCTGAGGTATCTTCGACAACACCTTCACGAAGTGTTTTGATCAAGTTTGTTTTGTATTCGCCACCAATTTTTTTATGATAAGCACCTTTGAACTTATTCATAACCGCTGGATCGAGCATTGCTTGAGGAGCATGACACTGTGTACAGTTCCAACGCCCTTGATACAGTTCCCCTTTGAGATCTTCCATTTTACGCAAGTTTGTCAAATGTGATTTAGGGATAGGAATAGCTCCGACACTCGATGCAACATCAGGCATATGACACGAGATGCACACATTTTCCCCTTGCGTAATGATCGGCAATTCACTGATGTCATGCGGTATCATCGGAGGCTGATTATCGTATGTACGAGGAATTCGTTTGTTTCCTGCACCCGGTGCTGTCCCTTTATAGACGTACGGTTTATTTGCTAAACCTGTGTCCGCATCGACACTGACTTTTGAAAGACCAAGCGTCTCATCGCTAATTTGAACGTCTTGTCCCGCAACCACTACTAATGTTGTTCCTAAAACCAATGCGGCTATTACGCCAATCATATTACGTTTCATGTAGTTATCCTCCTACTTTGTTGTTTTAAAAAATCGAATATCAAAATTTAAAGCATCATCATCACACACTTCCACACAGCGAGCACAGTTCGTGCATTCACCCATGGCGACAAACTCACTGCGCTTGCCGATCATATGCAATACAGGCTTTTCAGGACAAATTTCTGTACATTTCATGCACAGAGTACATTTTTCCTGATTATGCTTAACTCGAATGATACTAAAACGTCCAACAAGAGAATAAAATCCTCCAAGTGGACACAAATGACCGCAAAACCCGTTTTTCACTCCGAAAAGATCGAATAAAAAAACACCCAGTACCACCGTTGAACCAAAGCCAAGACCAAAAATTAATCCACGACTTAAAATCCCAATGGGGCTAATAAATTCAAAAGCAGCTACGCCGAATATCGCTGAAAGGGCGAGGCTAAGTCCTAAAACCCAGTAACGGAGTTTTCGACTCATTACCACGCGGCGTTCTACCTCGTTGATCCGTAATACACGGCGAAGCCCATTGGCTGCATCGGTGACCATATTGATAGGGCACACCCAGCTGCAAAAGGCGCGTCCACCGATAGAAGCGTAAAAAATTGCAATGATTGCCGCTCCGATTAAAACATCCAAGCCCAATAATGCACCTGCTGCAGATATTTGAAGTACTGCAAAAGGATCTGCCAGTGAAATTACACCAAACAGCAAAGAGCTGCTCAAGTTACCTTCGAGCATTTTCCAACCCAGTGAATGTGCTCCAAAATAAAGGGCAATAATCAATGTTTGAGTCAAACGGCGAAGAATCAAAAATCGGTGTTTAAACAACCACGTCATCATAACTCCTCGCTGTTGAGATAATCAATCGGTTTTTTGGAACTCGTAGGGGTATGGGTAGTTTCACCGCCCCCTTTTTGTTCCTTGAGTCGGCTTTCATCTTTTTCATCCCACCCTTTAATGTAATTGCTTCCGGCTTTGCCTTTGGCAATTTCAAGTGGCAAGACAAAAATAGAGGCTTTTTCCGTTACACACGCTTTTTCACACAGCCCACATCCGGTACATACATTCCCGATCACTCTCGGAGCCATAAAGGCATGTTTTCCAGTACGATCATTATGGGTTGCATCAATGACGATTGCTTCATTAATCAATGGACAAGCACGATAGCATGCATCACACTGTACGCCCCAAAAGGCAATACATTGATCTGAATCAATGACCGCTACACCCATCTTTGCCATACCAATGTCAAATACGGAATGTCCATTCTTAGCCATTTTTGAGACTAAAGCACGATCCAATGCCCCTGTAGGACAGGGAGGAACACACGGAATATCATCGCACATATAGCACGGAATATCACGTGCAATGAAATAAGGAGTTCCAATAGGAACATTATCTCCAGCACGTGCAAGTTTGAGCGTATCATAGGGGCACGCTTCAACACATAATCCGCAACGGATGCACATGGACAAAAAATCTTCTTCAACACGTGCCCCTGGTGGACGTAAAACCAATGCTGAGGCACTTGCTTCATCAAGATACGCACTCCATGTCAATGCACCAAGTGTTGCCAGTCCAATTCCCTGCAGGGTTTGGAGCAAAAAACGGCGACGTTCATTGAGTGGGGGCAATTTATCTTTTGCCATCGTTAAGCCTTATACACCTTGACCGCACATTTTTTATAGTCAGTTTGTTTACTGATTGGACACGTAGCATCCAAACAAACTTTGTTGATGTAGACTTTTTCATCAAACCATGGAACGAATACCAATGATCTTGGCGGTCGATTACGTCCGCGTGTCTCAACACGTGCCTTAACTTTACCGCGACGTGATTCAACCCATACCAATTCACCGTCTTTAGTTCCCATATCTTTCGCCGTTTGCGGGTGCATATAACAAAGGGCCTCTGGAACTGCTCGATAAAGTTCAGGAACACGCATTGTCATTGTTCCTGAGTGCCAATGTTCAAGAACACGACCCGTACAAAGCCATAATGGATACTCTTTACTTGGTGTTTCAGGCGGTTCCATATAAGGGTGCATGAAAATTTTTGCTTTGTTGCTAAGGTCTACTTTTGGTTTCGTAGCATCTGGTCCTGTTAGAGTACCTTGAGCGATCACTTTACTGAATTCACCGTAAAATGCAAAATCTCGTCCTGTCTTCTTCGCATACGGATCGTATTTTGCATTGAAACGCCATTGGGTCTCTTTGCCATTTACGACTGGCCATTTCAAGCCGCGTACATGGTGATAGGTATCAAAATCTGCCAAGTCATGTCCGTGCCCAAGCCCGAACTTGCGGTACTCTTCCCAGATGTATTTATGAACAAAGAAACCGTAGCCTGTGAATGGTTTACCATCACTTCCGACGACGTTACGTTTATCACCGCCTGATTCGGTATTGGCAAAGCCTTTTCCGATTGGATCAGGCCATACGAAGCTTTTTGCTTCAGGGTTTGCAAACAATACATCGAAAAGCGTATCGGTTGGTTTGTATCCCATTTCTTTGGCTTTATCCATAATATCTGGCAATTCGACACCATTAGGGAGTTTCCACCCTTTCCATACTTCTGCGAGGGTAAAGCGTTTAGCAAATTCCATGGTTTGCCATAGATCACCCATGGATTGACCCACTGGAGTGACTTGTTGTTTCCATTGCTGTGTACGGCGTTCTGCATTACCGTACCCGCCCCATTTTTCATAGATCATTGCAGATGGTAGAATCAAATCGGAAACTTTTGCGCTGATTCCCGGATACGCATCGGAACAAACGATGAAGTTGTCCATCTCACGAGCCGCTTTGATCCAGTGATTCGCATTGGCAGTATCTTGCCATGGATTGTTAACTTGAACCCATGCCCATTTTACTTTGCCGTCTTCGAGATCACGCATGATTTGAACAAAATGGCTCCCCGGAACAGGATTGATCGTTCCTGCTGGAACTTTCCAAATGTGTTCAGAGTGCTCACGATGTTTTGGATTCATAACGACCATGTCTGCCGGAAGACGGTGGCTGAATGTTCCTACTTCACGCGCCGTTCCGCACGCTGATGGCTGACCTGTAAGCGAGAATGCTCCAGAACCCGGTTTTGCTTGTTTACCCAATAACATATGAACCATGTACGATTGAGAGTTTACCCATGTACCGCGAGTATGTTGGTTGAATCCCATCGTCCAGAAACTGACAACTTTACGATTTTTTTCAATATACAAATCGGCTAATGCTTTGAGCTTTTTCTTGAACTCTTCAATATCCTCATCAGGATTTCCCTTAGCGACATTGGCGACGTAATCAAGTGTATATGGGGCTAGACCGCGCTTGAATTCCTCAAAAGTGATAACCCAGTTTTCAGCAGCAGTTGCATTGTGAGTCATTTTCATGGTTTCACCAGTCTCATAACCGAATGGTTTAAGTGCAGGCCCCTCAAGTGCTCCAACTGTCTTAGCAACTTCTTTAGCTACGGTATCTTTTTCTGATTCACGGAATTTCGGATGGTTTGCATTGTTGCGCATTCCATATCCTGTATCAACCCAGCTTGTTGCAAATACACAGTTGTCGTTTACGTATTTTCGGTCAATAGAATCAGGGTTATTATAGACAATTTCATGTGCAATGTAGTTCCAAATTGCCAAGTCAGTGCTTGGTCGGAAAATGATTTCAATATCTGCTAAATCCGATGTGCGTTGAGTATAAGTAGAAAGATTGACGACTTTTACTTTCGCTTTATTCATCAGCTTACGATCCGATACACGTGACCAAAGAATCGGGTGCATCTCCGCCATATTGGCGCCCCATGTCACGATGGTATCTGTCAACTCGATGTCATCGTAACATCCAGCAGGTTCATCAATACCAAATGTTTGCATAAATCCGGTAACCGCAGAAGCCATACAGTGACGAGCATTCGGATCAATATTGTTGGATCTAAATCCTGCTTTCATTAGTTTAAGTGCCGCATATCCTTCATGGATAGTGTATTGACCTGATCCAAAAACTCCTACTGAGGTAGGTCCATTTTTAGCATAGGTCTCTTTAAATTTATCGCTCATGACATCAAAGGCTTTTTCCCAGCTTACTGGCTGAAATTTACCTTGTTTACTGAACTCTCCATTTGCACCTACACGTAACAATGGTTGTGTCAACCGGTCAGCGCCGTACATGATTTTAGCAAGGAAATATCCCTTGATGCAGTTCAATCCTTTGTTTACAGGAGCTGCCGGGTCACCTTTTACTGCGATAATCTTGTCATTTTGGGTTGCAACCATAACTCCGCATCCCGTTCCGCAGAAGCGACAGACTGACTTATCCCATCGCCATCCTGCTTGACCTTCAGCTGCTGCTGCTTCAAGCTTTGCGGGAACTGTCATCCCGATTGCTGTTGCTGCTGATGCAGCGGCCGCGCTTTTTAAAAACTCTCTTCGTTCCATGGACATTGAAGCCTCCTTGGTTAAATAACTTTTTATCTGAACCCTTAACGGATACAGATTCCTTAGTATTTTCTTATGCAATGAAATAACTCATGCACTTTAAATATTATAAAGCAATAGGGGAAAAAAGTTTTTGACTTAAGTCAAGGAAAAAGAAGAATGCCCTTAGGCATTTCGTATATCATTTGCTTTTTGGAGATTATTTTTAAGCTTTTTAAGACGCAGAGAGGTTTGGTGCAGTTCTTCGCTTACTTGGATCATCACATCTTCGCTTTGCTCTAGCAGTGCTTCGGCTTCTGGGGTGGAGCTCATCAAAGTTGCGGTTGCTGCTTCGCTTTTTTCTACTGCATCCGTAGCACTTTGGAGCGCTTCTTCGACATTGCGCAAAAAGTATTCTATATGTGAGCAGGCAATATCAAGTTCATTCCCGCTGTGATTCAGGTTTTCTTCACCGCTAATACTTTTGGAATGTTCTAAAAATCTCTCAAAATTACGCTGTATCTCTAAAGTCGTTCGTGCCATATAAAGGATGATCCCAAAGGAAATAAGGGCGAGAGTGATTTGAATACGGTGCGCAAGTACCCGTTTTTCCATCATAGATTCTTCATATTGGTTCACCGCTTTGTCCATTAATGCTAAAGTTTGATCCCCATTGTCATAGATGGTTTTGAGATCATACAAGTTGTGGTCCCCTTGCAAATAACGATCAATCAGTCCTCCCATCCGACTCCAGTGACCATGTACTTCCATCATGGTCGTATCGATTTTATCGTTTTTAAATCCTTTATATTCCGACGTTGTTGTGTTGAGCAGTTTGAAATTACGATCAAATTCTTCTCGGGCACTTTGAAGCCGCTCATACGCACCATCTTCATCCACCAACAAACGGTGAAGTTCCAAAACAGTACGCTGTGAAAGCATACGCTGTTTTCCGGCGGTATTAATAACTTTTGCATCGAGTTTTTGAGACGAATTGAGCCAAATATCGACCATTATAATGGTGATGAGATTGATTGAGAGAATGAGAACGATCCAACGTATTTTGGTTGATATGGATTGCATTAGAGCCCCTCCGTAAAATAATGTACTAATTCGCTTCGAGATAAAATCACCGTCTTATGATCTTCTTCGGTGATAATCCCTTTACGGATAAATTTTGCCAATACACGTGAAAGAGTAGCTGGCTGAATATTAAGACGATAGGATATTTCTTGTTTTTTTAAACTGTTATACAAATCCAAATGTTCATAAAGTATTTTAGCCACTTTCGCCGTCACATCGTGCACCATTCCCATTGTAATCATACAATCTATCATTTGCTTTTGATTGGCGAGGAGATTAACCAGTCGAATCAGTAATGTATTATCACTTTTGACGACCTCATTAAAGGCTTTCAAATCGCAGGACATCACCCGACTTGAAGCAAGAAACTCAACATTGCTAAAACAACTAATCTGCTCACAATCAAGCGATCCGATATTGGTGAGAAGCGCTTGATCTTTTAGCGTGTACAAAAAAACTTCATTATCAAATCGATCGACTTTGTAAAACTTCACTTCACCTTCAAGGAGAAAATAAACACGATTAATATCATCATCTTCATAGACTAAGATATCCGATGCTTCATAATTTTTAATTTTTGTATTGATGGATAAGGGGGATAGTTTTTGCGGATCACATCCTTTAAAAAAATCGAGCTGTTCCAATATCAATGTAGTATTCTCTTTTCTAATAATCTATTTTATATCATAGCACACACATACAGTGTTAGAATTGACGTATATCAAGAATATTCATTCGTTGATAAGCTACTATAAGCAAGTATAAATGAAGAAGGCTGATAGTATGTTGATAGACAGTTTTAACCGAGAAGTGAATTATTTGCGTGTATCCGTTACCGAGCGATGCAATTTTAGATGCCGCTACTGTATGGCTGAAAAGCCCTTTAGTTGGGTTCCAAAAGAAAATCTTCTTAGTTACGAAGAGCTGTTTGCGTTCATCAAAATCAGTATCGACAGCGGTATTCGTAAAATCCGTATTACAGGGGGAGAGCCGACCACACGGGAAAATCTCGATGAGTTGATTGGTATGATTCACACCTACGCACCTGAGGTCGATATTGGGCTTACCACCAATGGATTTTTACTCCCTTCAATGGCAGAAAAACTCAAAAGTGCAGGGCTAAAACGGGTCAATATTTCTCTGGACTCGCTGGAAAAAGAGACACTTCATTATATTGCCCAAAAAGATGTCCTTGAATCGGTACTCAAAGGGATAGATGCAGCGATTGATGCAGGATTATCGGTCAAGATTAACAGCGTTATTTTACGCGGGATCAATGACCATGAAATCACCTCTTTGTTTGAGTATGCCCAAAATATCGGGGCGCAAATACGCTACATCGAATACATGGAAAACATTCATGCCTCTGATGGGATAAAAGGGCTTGCAAGCTTTGAAATACTCTCAGAACTCTCTAAAACTCACTCATTTTCTCGTATCGTAAACGAAAAAAGCGGTCCCGCAAATTTGTATGAAACCTCCAAGGGATACCGTTTCGGAACGATTGAACCCCATCGCCACGATTTTTGCGCAACCTGCGACCGTCTTCGTCTGAGTGCTGAGGGAGATTTAATCGGGTGTTTGTATTTTGAGGGGGCAAAAAATATAAAAGAAGCAATCCGTAACGGCGATACGCAAGAAGCGTACAAAATGTTAGCCGAAGTAGTCGATAACAAGCCCGAAAAAAATCTCTGGGGAATTGAAAACGTGGAGATTTCCTCGCGGGCGTTTTATCGGACGGGGGGGTGAGTTTCAATTGGGGATAATGTGTCTCCGTTTTATTTCAATCTCCCCAAAATCTCTAATGCACCCATATCAAATTTTGAAAATGCAAACCACTTTTTCCCCAAATCTTTGAGACTCGCGCCGATATGATAAACTTCTTTAGCATCAATTATCAAAAACCTATCGTGTGAAGAATCAAACTTTTTTAGCTCTATAGTTGGATATTGTGCATTGTGCTTTTGTAAATCCAGTTCTAGCTGTTTGGTGATATTTTTGGTGTAAATAGTGGTTTTAACGTTTGCCTCTCGTTTAGAAAGCAACGTCAAAATGGTATCATCGACATAGTTATCAATCAACACAATACTTTCATCGGCATTTTTTATCAAATCAGAGACAAATATATACGCATCATAAACCTGACCATCATAAAAAATTCCTTGCTTAGGTTTGATGGATTTATCCTCGATGGCGTTTAGTATCGCTTCTACTTTGTCATCGGTTTTGAACTGTTTTTGCTCCAACAAATCGAGTCTTTGAAATATAAGCGCATTGTTTGAAATAAATCTTCGCATCTCTATAAAAGCTCTCATGATTTTTATATTTATTTCAATAGCAATTTTGTTTGATAATACACCCGATATACTCGCTACTCCTTGCTCAGTAAATACATAAGGCAAATTACCGCCAAGATGCTGTTTTGAAGGTATCGCATTTTGCGATACCATAATTTCAACTTCATTATCGTTTAGTTGAAACATAAAATCATCAGGGAATCTGTCTCTATTTCTTTTTACTTGTTCTCTTAATCTTATAGGCTTAACATCATAAAGCTCTGCCAAATCCCTATCCAACATCACCTGCAATCCGCGAATGGTATAAATTTTGGTTTTGATGCTGTCGTCGATGGAGGCGGTGAGTTCGTTCATTGAAATTTCTTTCCAACCATTTTTCCAACATGGATAAAATGGTCAATTAGCTTTTGCCTAATTTTATCCTAACCCTTGAAAAGAGGGAAAAAATATGGCATATTGTCATACATTAATCTTCAGAAAAATTATTACTATCTACTTCACTAATTCCAAAACCTTATGGATTCCGTGTCGTTGCACGGAATGACGAGAGTATGTTTAGTGCATGGTTCGATATACCCTATAGGGCACGTGAGCTCACCGCGAACGGAGACTAGGTTATGAAAGAAGTTTATTGAATTACTTCACAATACACTGCCGTATTGAAAATTTATTTCCTGCGCTGTTGGTGAAAAACTCTCCGTCACTTTTCCAGAGTGTTCCGCGTGTTATTTCGATATTACGATCTCCCATTTTACTGCGTCGTTCTGAACACAAAATGACTTGTCCTTTTTCAAATGCGGCTTTGACTTCTACGGCTCTGTTTTCGGTCGTATTAAAATGCAAAGCGATTGCTAATGCGAGAAAAACAGCCAAGGCAGGGAGAAAGCGACGCAATATGAACGGAGAGATAAATGAGCGTGTTCCGATAAAAAGGGTCACTGCGAGGATAAATAAGGCAATGGTGATGTATGGAATTTCCATAGAAAAAAAATGTGTCATGATGCTGCTCCTAGTCTAAATGGTAGTTCCCACGCGTATGTGTCAGGGGTGAAATATTTGATTCGTATTTTTTTGTATTCGTGCAAAGAGGTGAGGACGAAGTGATCGCGTGCGCCCAACTCTTTTCCCATTTGCTCAATCACCGTTTCTAACTCTTCAACCGATGAGGCGTGTGTCATGGTGAAAAGATTGTAATCCCAGCCTTTAAACCGTGGGCGCAAATAACAATGCGATACGGCGGAAAATTCGGCGGCTTTGGCTCCGATGGCTTCGGCTACCGTATCGTCTATGTCCCAAACAACCATGGCATTGGCAACAAAACCTGCGTTTCGGTGGTTGAGGATGGTGGCATAACGACGCATATACCCACCACGTGAGAGATCATCTATACATGCGAAAAAGAGGGGGTAATCGATTCCTAACTCATGGATCATCTGAGCAAACGGCTCGGTACAGGGGGTTAGATCTTCTTGTATTTGAGCAATAATTTGATAGTGCAAGGACATGAGTTCGACGGAGACAATCTCTTTTTTGACCACTTTTTCTTTGAGCTCTTTGGAGTTATTGGTATCGAGTTTGACCGATATTTTAAACATTTTTAACGTTGGGAGAAGCATTGATTGTACCGCACCCACTTTTTGCGCGAGCAAAGTAACGGTTCCCTCAAGTCCAAGTGCTGAATCGGGGGGTACGGCAATCGTAAACCATAGATTATAGGAGTGGGCGCGTTTGTAGTTGTGACTCACTCCCGGATGGGTGCTGATGAATGCGGCGGCATTATCGAGATTTGCTTCATCTACTTGGAAGGCAACTAACGATGAGAGATAGCCTAAACGTTTGGTATCCAAAATTGCTGACGTTTGGCGGATAATTTTCTCTTCTTTTAAACTAGAATAGAGTTCAATTGCCTCTTCTTCCGTACCATTCAATCGCGTAGCCAGTTCTAAAAATGGACGCTCACACAGGGGAAATCCCTCTTGGAGTGCGGCTAAAAAATCACCTCTGTTCATCTTAAGCTCCAAACCATTGTAATTGCTCTTGAAGCCCTACTGTCTCACCGACCACCACGATGGCGGGTGAATTCATATCAACGGAGGCTTCCACGATGGTTGCGAGTGTTGCCGTAACGCATTTTTGGGTTGGCATAGTTCCGTTTTCGATGACGGCGCAAGGGGTTGAAGGGGATGTCCCGTTTTTTACCAATGAGGCAATGATTTTTTCCAATCCGTGCAGTCCCATTAGAATAACAAGGGTTTCATTTTCACGCAACACTCCCGCATCAAAGCCATGGTCTTTTCCGCATTTATGACATGCGGCTTGATGTCCCGTCATGACACGAAAGGAGGTATTAATCCCTCGATGGGTGAGGGGAATGCCTGCGTAGGTCGGAACAGCGATAGCGGAGCTGATGCCGGGGATAAATTCAAACGCGATTCCCTGATCTGCAAGAAACAGCGCCTCTTCACCGCCACGTCCAAACACCAGCGGGTCGCCCCCTTTTAAACGGACAACTTTGGGATATTTCAACGCATACTCATGGAGTTTGGCATTGATCTCTTCTTGGGGCATGGTGTGACGTCTGTCTTCTTTGCCGACATAGATGAGGATCACTCCCGCTTTGGCTTCATTTAAAATCTCTTCATTGACAAGGTGATCGTATAAAATCACATCGGCTTGCCGAATCGCCCGTCGTGCTTTGATGGTCAGAAGCTCTGGATCACCGGGACCTGCGCCTGTAAGGTAGACTTTGCCGCTCATTTGATCTCCTTTGAGTCTTGGTATAAAAATATTCCTGATGGACGTTTTACGGGAATAGAACCCCGTTTTTCCCACGTTGCCGTGTCGAGTATTTGCATCTCATCTGCTGTGTTGACGGAGACAAAGAGTTTAGGCTCTTCTTCACTCCATCGCACGTGCAATACGGTTCCCTCAAAGCGAAGGGTTTTAACAATTGTTAAGGTTGCGGTATCAATAATCTGAACAACGGGAAACTCTTTACCGCTAAATGTCACTGCCAGCTGTTTTTTGTCAGGGCTGAGGGATGTGAACACCGGAAGCCCTTCGGTTGGGATTCGAGAGAGAAATTTGAAGTCGTTATCAAACGCCATGACCGCAGATTCACCTACGCTTGGGATAAAGATCGTATGGTCGCCAATGCTCCAAAATCCGAAATGGGGAACTTTTAAAACGGGTTTGTTTTCTTCTTTGTTCATCTGGACTTTTTTGTAATTCATGGTGTCTAAATCTACGACCCCCACCCACGGAGAGTTAAAAAATCCGACGATATAGAGGTTGTTTTTAATCATCGCATCAAAAGGTATCTCTCCGACAGCTTCAAACTTTTTGACCAATGAGAATGAAGGGAGTTTTTTCCCGTCATTTTCCAAAACCCACAGTTCATCTTTGTCCATCAAGGCAAAAATCATTTTATTTTTATAGGTCTTTATCCCTACATTTTTAGAGCCGGTTTGTATGGTTTGTAATGGTTTAAGATCACGGTCTAATATCTCAACGGTTTTGTTATCGTAGTTTGCTACTGCGACAAAAGTAGGTTCGACCACAAATCCTATCGCGCTTTTACTGGTTTGGTATTCGGCTGTTTTCGTGTTGGTCTCAGGGTTGAATTTGATTACAAATCCATCACGGGTAATCATATATCCATCATGTTCAGCAAATTTTACTGTGGCATGATTGGTGTTGCGCATATTGTCAATGCGGTCGTTGAGAATTCCATTTTTAATGACCGCAAGAGAAGAGTTTTCACGCTCTACTACAAATATTTTTTCACTGCTGATTAAAAGAGTAGCGGTTAAAAGTGAGAAAAGAAAAAGTGATTTCATTATCCGTTCCTTAATAAAATTTCATTTAGATAGCACGAAGGATCTATTGCATTCAATGTCCCGTGTACTGCGTATGCTCGTGCGCGAGAACCGCCGTTGCAGATGGAAAGATAGTCACAATCACTGCACTCACCTTCTAAGATACGGGGATGAGTGCGTAAGAGGGTGATGAGGGAACTGTCGGTGGCATTCCAAATATCACCAAAAGATTTTTCTTTGATGGAACCCATCGTAACGGGAAAGAAAGGGTCTGGTTTGACGTTTCCCTGACTGTCGATGTTTACCAGTTTGCGACCTGCTGAGTTCCCGCCCCATTTGATAAGACGATCGTGGAGCTTTGAAGCATGCTGCGGATAACGGCGGGTGAATTGCTCTAGCAACGCTATCGCATCCATCTCCATGTTTCCGCTCACCACTTCAATATTTTGATTGGTTTTGTAATATTCAAATGCTTTGTTGAGGACAAAATTTACTGCATCGTAACGTTGTTGAGGGGTGATGTCCATCAAATGATTTTCAAGTCCTCGCCCAGAATACACAAGATGAGAGATGTAAACTTTAGGAATATGATACGTTTCGGCAAGTTCGAAGATAAAAGGGAGATCTTCCAGTGTCTGTGTTGTTAGAGTAAAGCGGATGCCCACACGGTCGGAGTGTTTTAAAAGCAATTTTATTGCTTCCATCGAGAGTTTAAAGGATCCCTTAAGCCCCCTAAAATGATCGTGAGTTTTTTCGCTTCCATCGATGCTTACCCCGATATAATCAAATGCTGCAGCAATTTTTTCGACATTGCTTTTGTGAACATAAAGACCGTTTGTGGAGAGATACGTAATGATGCCTAACTCTCGTGCATGAGCGGCAATATCAAAAATATCACTGCGCGTGAGTGGCTCGCCTCCTGAAAAGATGATGAACTTGATACCGCTTTTTGCCATATCTTCCATCGTCGCAAATATTTCCTCTGAACTCAGGGCATCTTCGCTTTCCAATGTTGCTTTTGAATAACAGTGCAAACACGACAAATTGCACCGATTAGTAAGATTCCAGATGGATATAGCACCATCTAAAACTCGTTCTGGTGCCCCTTCAATCGACGCACGAATCAGGTTTGAAATACGTAACATATTAGAACCTCCAAGCTCTTAAAATTGTAATATTCTTTCTCAGAGTTGCCTCACTATAAGAGTTGGAGGTCTTGAGAATAATGAGACAACCCCGAGAAAAAATATTATTGACTAACTTTATATACCTATTACTTCAAGCGGTTTTTTCGAGAATTCAACTCTAAACTTCATTCATTAAGAGTCATCTATGCTTTTGTTTTCTGTATTAAACACCTACGTCTTTGAATTCTCGAAAAAAGCGCTCAAAGTGCGTAACATCAGTTACTTAAAACTTTTGATATAAACTGTAATGTCTTGCAACTCTTCACCCGTTAGGGCGAAAGGAGGCATTGCATTACGGGTGTACCCCAACTCTTTATACAGCAAATCAGGACGAACTATCTGCCCTTGAATCTGACTATCTGAGCGTTTTCGAGCAATACTTTCAAATGAGGGTCCAAAGGCTTCTGCTGTTTGGTGGTGACACCCCCAGCAAAGTTTTAGAAACAAAGATTCCCCTTTGGTCACATCGGCTGCATTGATGCTCGCTACACTCCAGAGAACCGCAAGGGTTCCCGCCAATGCTTTATGCACCCGGAATTTCCATACGGTGTTCGATAGAGTAGGTAAACGTTGGAGTGGTTAATCCTTCGATTGCCGTGATGAATTCACCTGTTTTGGCGTTAAAGACCAAAATACGTCCGCCCGTCCAATCCGAGATGTACATATGCTCACCATGAGCCGCTGGCTCTGCGTGCAACAAACGTGGGACAATAGCTTCCCCTTTTGCATTTTTAACTGCATTGGTTGACCATTCTTTGATCACTTTATGGGTATTAGGATTAATGAGCTTGATGCTTCCATCGCTGTTTGCTTCAATAATACGATCTACCATTAATGTCTCTTTGTTAATCAAATCAACTTTATTGTAGTTTGCTTCACCGCCAATGACATTATCTGCCCAGACATAAGGGGTTTTTTCATTGGTACCAACAAATAATCCGCCACCTTCAGTATTGATTTGCTTGACTACATTCCATTTATTATCCCAAACGGTTGTTTGACCAAGATTCATGTTCACCGTTGCGTGCAATTGTTTTGCCAGTTTTTCAGAATACCAGCTTGACCCTTGCCCTGGATGCGGTTTACTTCCCGGACCTGTATAGACTTTGCCCGATAAAGTTTTGGTTTTAAAATCTACGATACCTATGACATCACTGCCTTGAGATGCGATCATGTAATAGCGACCTATCTCTTCACCTTCATTCAAAAACGCATCGTGCAAGATTTTTCCAATCCCTGGGATGTCTCCTACGATAGGGAAATCAGGTTTAGAGTAATCGACGATATAAACGTGTCCTGCATCTTTAAGAGCGAATGCAATATACGGACCGTACGGAGTATCAGCGATGGATGCAACACGTGATGTTCCAAGATTTCCATCCATATCGATGACGCTACTGGTTGGATAAACTTTGAGCGGTTTAAGTGTCATAGCATCCAGTAGTATCGCACCGCCTGGAACATAGTTACCTGCCATAACGTATTTACCATCAGGAGTACACGCTAATCCTCGGCTATCACTTCCCACACGAATCTTCGCGATAATCGGTTGCCCTGGAGCATTAAGATCGAACATGTTAACCCAGCCGTCACGACTGATGTTGTAGACATAACGAGGGATACGTTTGTTCACTACGGTTACGTGTGTTGCAAATCCTGAGTCGTGCTTGGAGAGAACTTTGTTCGTTGTTCCATCGATAAATCCTACTTTAGATGCATCACGCTCTGTAAAAATAACGATGTCATGTACACTTTTAACATCGGTTGGTGTTGGATATTTTTTGTACAATGCATCACGATCTTGAAGCACTTGATGCGTCGCTGCTACATCCTCTATAGTGAGGTTTTTAATTTGTTGACCTTGATATTTTAAAAGATAATCGACCATTTTATCAGCATCATCTTGATTCATTTTTCCTTTAAAAGACGGCATGGCAGTGCCAGCTCGTCCTCCAAGGATTACATCAGACAACATATAGGCATTCTTTTTTCCGATTACTTTTGGGTCAAGTGAACTTCCTACACCGCCTTCGTGGTTTGGACCATGACATCCTTGACATTCTTTTTCAAACATTTTGGCAACATCCATTTTGGACTCGCCAGCCATTAGTGGAAGGGTCGCAAAAGCGACACCCGCAAGGGTTATTCCTAGAACTTTTTTCATTTCATATCTCCTTGGCTAAAATAGTAAAATTGCCTCCAGCTCTTTTACAATACTTTTTTAGTGCTTCATCCGTTTCTTTTCAGATTTATAGATGAAGTACATCGGAAGAACGATAATCGAGTGTAAAAAGATGGTCAAGGTCATTGGACCTTGGTTGAGCATTCCCCAGAAACTGGGGACGACATCGGTAAATTCTGTAAACATAATCTATCCTTTTATTTAGCCAAGGCTTTTGAGCGCTTAGCAATGGTGAGAAGATCTTTGACGAGCAGCAAGAAACCAATTAAGGTAACAACACCCATCGCCAAACGCCAGTCGATACCTTGAGTAAACCACGTAGCACCCTGAGCGATAAAGTAACCGTCCCAAGTCGCGCCGTATTCTGCTCTCTCAACAAACGCTTGAACATAACCAGAAAGCGTTAATGCAACGGTCATCCCAAGAACTCCGATGGTGATCAATGAAACCGCCCATTTAGACGTAGCAGTACTGCGCATCTCTTCGATATTGTTACGTCGTTGAATCGCAACGTACATCATTCCAATAAGGATCGTGGCATAAGCACCGTAAAACGCTAAGTGACCGTGACCTGCGGTGAACTGTGAACCGTGTGTATAGATATTGATCTGAGGAAGTGTGTGCATAAAGCCCCAAACACCTGCTCCTAAAAAGTTTCCAAATGCATTAACGATAAACCAGCTAAACGCAGGACCGTTGTTGACTTTTCCGTTGTGTTTACCCATATCGTAGATAACGTGTACGAGCATCCCTACTAAAGGTACCGGCTCAAGCGCTGAGAATAATGCCCCGATTTCCCACCAGTATTCCGGTGTTCCGATCCAAAAGTAGTGGTGACCCATACCCAAGATACCAGATCCAAACAACATGGTAACTTCGATCCACAGCCACATCTCAACGATTTGACGATTGGCACCCATAACTTTGATAAGACCGTAAGCAATCAAGACACCAACAAAGACTTCCCAAGTAGCTTCAACCCAAAGGTGAATAACCCACCACCACCAAAACTGATCCATAGTGATATTGCTTGTATAGAACATCCCTGCGAGATAAAGACCTGCAAGAGCAATCAAATCCGCCATTAAAACCGTAGTGATTCCTGTGCGTTTTCCCTTCATAACCGTGGCAAAAACATTGTATACAAAGATAAGTACGACAACCGTAATCCCGATGTCTGCCCAACGTGGAGCTTCGAGATACTCACGACCTTCGTTAATCAACCAAATACTAGCATCCGTTCCTGGACCTACTTGAACGAGGATAAATACCCCAACAACAACGGTAACCGCAAGCGTCAAGACATAAAAACCAAGAGTTCCCAGTTTTACACCGACTGTTTCGATTCCCGTCTCTTCAGGCAGCATCCAGTAGGCAGAACCTATCATCGCATACAGCATCCACACAACAAGTGCGTTAATGTGTACCATTCGAGCGGTTGAAAAATTAAACACATTAAACAAAAACTCTGGATTGACAAACTGATATGCAGCAATCAAACCCATCACTAACTGTGCTCCAAAAAGGACAACAGCAACAAAAAAATATTTCATAGCCAATGATTGTGATAAATATTTAGGGGTTGCAATACTCATTTTTGTGTGCTCCCTTGAATTTTATTGAAATTTCTTGGGAATCCATTGGTGTCGATGGAGGACATTTGTTTCAAGAACGCCACTAACCCTTTTGCTTCTTCAGCAGTAATTCCCAAATTTGGCATACGGCGTGAATGAGAAGCATATTTATCCGGATTTTGGAAAAATACCAACATTGCTTCATCTGGTGATGTAGTCCCAGTCATTCCCTGCATCACTCCGCCTGTTTGCCATGCCGGATCAAGCCATGCTTTGGTCAAATCAGGAGCATAGTATGCACCATTACCCAACAGCGTATGACAGTTCATACAGTTTTTTGATTGAGAGGTTAACTTCCCTTTCTCAAGAAGGGCATTGGCTTCTGTTTCACTGTAATCACTGCGACCAAAAAATAGTTCTTTGTCTCCGATAACAGGAACTTCATGCCCACGAGCAGCACTGTATTCATACGTTACTTTGTAGTTAATAACCGAAGCAGAAGGGACACGTTTCGTCACCTTATTTGCTAAATCTTCAGCAGAACCCATCGTAATTTGCCCCAATGTATCCATCGTAAGAAGGATTAACAATACGGCACTAAATCCCGTAACCCAACCTGCTGAACGGCTCCAAAAACGGTTGCTCGTCCAGACTGATTCCGGTTCATTATGTTCTTCACTCATAAAGAGCTCCTTTTAGTTATGTTCAAACCGCTCGTGTGTGCGGTGAACCAAAAAGTAAATAAAATGGGGAAGTAATAAATAGCCAACCATTGCCGCAAATAAAATCTTTACGGTAAATGGATCGCTTTTGACTAATATCCCCAACATCACCATACTGTACGTCTGTACGCCCCATGCTAAATATGCCAAAGCAATATAAAGCGGTTTAATTTTTTCTATCTTGACGAGAGTGAAAATCCCGACATAGACAGCTCCGAACATGATGACAGCAGCAGCCGACGCAAATATTCCTAAAAAACTTTCAGGGTCTAAATACTCCATTTTGGTACCTCCTTCTCATCACTAAATAGAGTGTACTATTAAAGGAGAACCTAATGCTTTGATGTAGATCAAGTTTTTAAGATAAAATTGTCTTATTGCTGGGTGAAGATTAAAATAATGATGGAATTTTTGAAGTTAGTGGTCGAATTATGGGCAGTTTCTAACCGTAGCGTGAGGTAATAGTTTTGTTGATCTAAGCGGTAGTGATGAGTGGTATGTGCGGAATCAAAAGGGACTCCAAGCCCCATACTGACACTTTTATACAAATCAAATGGATAATACAGACTATCTTTATTTTTTCGTATTTCGATACTTTTAACCGCTTTATTCGTACCTTGAAAAAAGTTTTCTGAGCCTATGTTTTCGAGAATAAACGTTTCAAGTTTTGGAGGTGTTTTTACGATGATTGGCGAGGCAGTGAGTAAAAACGGAACAATCAGAAGTAAACACGCCGTCCATTTTTTCATGGTTCTCTCCCTATTTTGGTTAGGCTTTTGAGGGTAATGGAGGGAGGGGTTGGCAATTGGGGTTTTTCTTGTTGAACCGCACTCGTTACCCACTGGGGATAGATACGAAATCGTAGTTTCACATCGGCAACGATAGGATACGAAAGGTTAGCGGGGAGGGGATAATTATCATCTCTAAAACCTTTGGCAGGGATACGGGTATCCTCAAGCAATTTTTCATATTTCCAAAATTTTAACCCCACAGGGACGCCGTTATGATCCCCGAAAACCTTACGGAATAATCGGCTCCCTTTTTCGATTTCGCCCGTTGCATCGATTTTTCCACTGGAGAGGATGATTTTCCCCGTGGCATCTTTGAGGGTTACGTCCAGCCACAGCTCTCTAAAATCCGCTACTCCCGTAGGGAGATGATGCCCTGCACCTACGTTTGTTACACGAACCACCAGTGCTTTTTTGGAAAACTTAACGTTGATTGTGGCGGAACTTTTGAGTAAATCGAGTGTCATTTTTTCATGCTCCGAACTTCTAAGACCGCTTAAAAAATGGTTGGAACCTGCGAAATAATGAACTTTTACACTCTTTTTTAATGTTCCTCCGACGGTAGAATATCCTGAAATGTTTTCTTCCAGATTGGAGGTGGACGCATTCATGTGGCAATCAATGCACCCTTTGGTTTTTGGATTATTTTTGCCTTTATTATAAGGAGACTTTTCCCATTCTCCGTATGTATTGACAATCTTTACACCGCTTCCGGGGGCAAATTCATCGTGACAGCTCATGCAGTATTTGGAGTCTTTGTAAAAAGGTTTACTGTAGCTTTGGGCATGAACTTTTGGTTTAGAATTAATCATCGAATCATGGGTAGCCCCCAAAAGTCCGTGCCGATCTTCAAAAAGGTATTGAGGACGATCTTGAAGATTGAGTGTATACCCTCCATTCCCGCGCACCTCTTCGAGCTTGGTAATACGGTGACAAAACAGACACGAAGTTCCCTCTTCAGGTTCACTCCCCTTTTGATTTAACGTCTCCACGAGACTAGAGCCGTTTTTATCAAAAAGATGCGAAATTTTGGACGTTCGTCGTCCTCCGCTGGTCAAAACTCCCGGAGAGTGGCATCCCATGCACCAAAAGCGAATCCCCTCTCCCTCTTCTTTGGCGGCTAAATCTTCCATAACACTGTAATAGGGGTTGGAGCCTCCCATGAGACGATGATTGGAATTTGCCCACTGGTTGAAAATTTCAGGGTGACAGCTTTTGCACGAGGCGGAGTTGAGCCACTCTTTTGGGTGGTAGTGAGTTGTGTTTTCATCGAGTCGCACCCATGTTGAAAAAAACGGGAGATTGGACTTGGAACGGATAAAGAGATGCAAATCGCCCATTGCTTGCAAAATTTGAGGGGAGGGCTTTTGAAGATTTTTAACGCTCCCACCTTGTTCTTGAATGGCGAGGAGATAATCTTCGACAAAATCTTTGGCAAAAAAGTGCTTCAAAGTTTTATGCCCGATAACTGCCGATTTTTTGGGATCAATCTTGGCATTTTTAAAAAGAAGATGATTGGATTCATTAAAACCGCCCTTATGACAGCTCGCACAGCTTTGCTTCCCATTTCCCATACTCAAACCCTCAATGCCACTGGCTTTTGTACTGTTAAAAAGTTTCTCGCCGCGCGCGTAAGCAGAGGTGTTTTCTTGAGCATGCAAAGAAGGCGAAGCTAAAGAAACGAGTACAGCAACTAAAGCTAGGAATTTTATACTCTGAGCGGATTTAAACAAAGTCGAATGGAGTAGAAAAATGGGAACAATCATCAGCGAAGAAATCAGATGAGACAATTGAGCGATTTTGCCGATAAAATCCCCACGCTGTCCGATAATCATCAGCCAAATGCCGCTTACAATAGAGATCATAATCACTACCCCCAAAATTATTCCGCTGTTACGTTTAAAAGAGTTTTTTCTATTTTTTAACACTGCGTCATTCCCGCGAAGGCGGGAATCCAGTGCTCTTAGATGGTATTCTAGGTGAGGGACGATGTACGTCAATAAGTAATAGCCGATGATTCCAAAAGCCAAAGGAACATGGATAAATAAAAGCCATCGTTGTTTTTCCCATCCAATACCCAAACCATCCCACAAAAACAATCCGCTTGCAAACAATATAATGAGAGTAAGGATATTCATCATGGTAGATCCTTTGCCTCTGGCTGTATCCGTGGAATTTTCCCCGTAAGTGTCCCCAAAAATGCCTCGATGGCACTCACATCTTCATCACTTAGCTTCACTCCCAACTGAACACGTCCCATCGTACGAATGGCTTCAGGGAGTTCCCAAACCTGACCTTGGGTAAAATAGGGACGATTAATCTCCACATTACGCAAACTCGCCACACGAAAACGGTATTTGTCCCCATTGCGCTGTGTCAAAGGGTACATTCCCATATCGATGCGTCGGAGATTTTCATCTTCGTAGGTATTTCCCGTAAGCACGTACCATCCGAAAGGATCATTAATTTTGTGGAGCTTATACGTACCAAAAATTTTAAAGGAATTACCTCCGATATTCACCCCGTTATGGCACACGCTGCATCCTTGTTCTTTGAAAACTTTGTACCCTTGTTTTTCGTGAGAGGTTAGAGCATTAGTTTCACCGCGTAAATAGTGATCAAAACGGCTATCGGTGGCTACAAGTGTTTTCACATATTCACCCAACAACACAGATGCTTCTTGCGGTTTATAGGCAGTTGAGATATTTAAATCTTTTATATGCGACTCGATAAAACGGTTCAACTCAAACTCTCTCCCATCCCATCCATATCCTACGTTATAGCGAGAATTCCATACCGAAAGGGTATTGCGCTTGGAATGAAGCGCTAACGATTCTCCATCTCCTCCGCTTCCACGTATGGGGGCGACATGGCAGGTTCGGCAGTTGGTAGCAGAGACGGCGAAACAGACATCTGGACGATCATTAGTGAGGGTGTGACATGTTTCACAACGTCCATCACCAAACCAAAGTTTTTTCCCCATGAGTGCTTTGGACGTATTAAAATCATGTTCTTTGGGAAGAGGGAGTATCTCTCTGCCAGCAAGCTTAGGATGGTCTTGCATCTCATAAGAAAAGTCACTGGGAAGGCGTTCGGTTGAGACAAAGTAGACAATAGGCAGGATAATGGAAACAATAAGAAAAAGCCAAAAACCGATTTTATACTTATTCACAGAGCATACCTACTATTTTAGAAAATGTAATAACTCAATTACTTTCCCATAATAGCGGAATCAGTAAAGATGCCTATTGATTTATATCAATACACATTTATAGTCTCTTACTGTAGTATTGTCTTTTTTTAAAGGAGATCCAATTATTTACTTATGCTGAAGTTCATCGATGTTGACGAATCTTTTTTTCTCACTTTCAAAGCGGTAGAGTGCCATTTGAATTGTTGTATGAAGACTTATAGGATCAAAAGGTTTGACAATATAACCATAAGGCTCTGTTTGCTTAGCGCTTATGAGTATCGTACTTTCCGAGTGAGCGGTGAGATAGATAAAAGGGCGTGGTATATTATCACGAATAAATTGCGCTATTTCTATCCCTTCTTTTTTACCTTTTAAGTCTATATCAATGAGAACAAGGTCGGGATAGTAGACTTTTAGTTTTTTTAAAGCACTTTGCTTGTTGTTGTTGGCAGTTGAAACAACTTCATAGTCTAATGCCTCCAGCGATAGAGTCAAGTTAAGTGCTGTAACATCATCATCTTCTATAATAAGTATTTTTGTAAAAGACACAGGATTCCTTTTTATTAAATATCCCGATTTATTTGATGCTATTTTAGTTGAATACAAGAAAAGTATTGTTGATGTAAGTCAAATAGAGAATACTCTGGCTTGATGTGTATCAAGGTCTCTGTTGCTTTTTACTTCTATAATCCCTTAACGCTATAAAGGAGCAAATTGTGTCTTGGATTTTATACATTCATATTCTCGCTGCGTGTGCATGGATTGGTGGAAGTATTGTGCTGTTTGGATTGGGGCTTTTTTTAAAAGACAAATCAACTCAAGAGGCAGTTTACAGTGTGATTGGTCCTTTTTATGGTTATTTTGAAACAGGATGGCTTTTAATTTTGATTACGACAGGAGTTTTATTGGGAGAACATTATGAATTGTTTTCATTAATCGGAAAGGACGACAGTGAACTTGCATCTTATTTTACGATTAAAATAGGGCTTGTTTCGATGTTGAGTTTAGCTACTTTTATTCATTTATATATTGCATTTTCAACTCATCAAAAAACACGTTCTTTACGACAAAAGCTTCTTTCTCGCGGAGGATCATTGGCTATTTTCGTTCTCAATCTCACAATATTATGGGTTGCAATGAATATTCGGACCCTGCTATAGGACGACCGAATCATCACTTTTTCCAACTTCCCAGTATTTCTTGCTGGTCATTAATTTCTTGATTTGCGGAGAAATGTTCTCATCGGCTTTACCAGTCGTCCAGAGTTTTTTGCTCAAGTGACGTATCACATCTTTGAAATCATCCTCGATCAGAGATAAAAAGGATTCTCCAGTAAAATACTCTTCTAGCAACTCTTTTTCTGTTGTAAAATGAATTGAGCTTGGCGTATCTAAAGTGTGAAGTGTGATTTTTTTATCGCTTTCGAGTTTCCCCAAAAACCATAATGCCAAAAACTCTTCTGAATAGTTATTGAGCACATGGGTGGAAAAATCTTCAAAGCCCTCATGCTCACTGGCTTCGTACTCATCGATAATCATACCTATAACGTTTCCTATATGTTCGAGAGGAACCATCGTAAAAAGCTCTCTTCCCACACTGATTCCCTCAGTATGCTGTGCCCCCAGATAAACGCGTGCGGCTTTATCCACATCTCCAAAACTGCTCGTGCGTAATCCAATTAATCCAATATCACAGTGTTGATGTCTACCACACCCTTTTGCACAGCCTGAAACCCCCACTTGGATACGGTGCTTTTGAATTCTATCCAGAGGCAACAAAAGCGCCTCATTTTTTAAATCCCAAAACGAAAAGGGGCAATAACTGCTCCCTGCACACACAATCACCGTAGCACTTTTTGGGAGATTTTCAAAAGGGGTTGTTTTTGTGCGAAGCCCTAAAATCACAATATTTTGCTGTGGTGTGAGTCGTACTTCTGCCTCGTTTATGTGGGCAAAAGTGGCAATGCGTGTAAGCTCATCGGGTGTTATCCGTCCAAAATTGCTCTCATAACAAAAAGCGTAGCTTCCGTCTTTGAGTTTCTCAGTCTCCGAAAATTCTCTTTTTTCCAGTATGAGAGTCCCTGCGGTTTGCCATGGTATCTCCGTTCGTGGTGAGCTTGTCGAACCATGAACTTTCCCAACGACCTGCTCAGGGCGAACGGAATTATCAATAGTTAAATCATAAAAAAACTCTGCTATATATTCTTTAAACGTTTCGATGCCGATTGTCTCAAGGAGATAAAAAAGACGTATTTGCGAGCGAGTAGTGCGTAAACCGTGTTTGTTAAATGCCTCGATAAAAGCACTGAAAAATGCTACAACTTCCTCAGAAGGTAAAAAGATATTGGCACAGCGGGCAATTTCGGTATTTTTACCCCCCATATAAACATTAAATCCGAAAATATCCTCTTTTTTTGCCAATCCAAAATAGAGGTCATTGGCAAAAAATGAGGTGACATTTGAACGATTTCCGGAAATACCGGTTGAGATCCTCCGTGGTAACATCCCTACTTGTCGAGGAATTTTGAGGATAGTCCGTTCCATTTCCAAAATAAGAGGGTAGGTTTCAATCTCACACACCTCTCCTAAGCCATCATAGACATCGGTCACAATATTTCGGACATTATCCCCAAACGTCTGCCATGTGGTGATTCCCGTTGCATTGATTTGGTGAAAAACACTCAATACATTGTCGCACGTGAGCCCATGCAACTGTATCCCTGCGCGTGCAGTTAGGATGATGTCAAGAGAGTGAAATTTGGCAATGTGCGCGATGGCGTGAAGCTGTTGCACTGTAATCCGCCCCGCCGAGATGCGCAATCGCAGGGTAAATTCCTCTTCATCCAATGGGTTATTAAAAATACCAAAATCTTGAAGATAAAAAACATCCGCCTCGCTGAGCGCACTAAAATCAAGGGTTTCTATTTGCGGATAATAGTCATATGGAATCATCTTCGCTTTGTAACGTTCTCGTTTATTTAGCTTTTTTGAGGCAACTTCCATCTTAATCATTGCTCCTAACATTTCGATACGCCGACCACCCCATTAGCAGCCCTTTGAGCAATAAACCTACCATGACTAGTAAAAATAGTTTTTCGGTAAAGTGACGCTCGATTTTGATAAGGGTATCATCAAGATGATAAGAGACCAAATATCCTTGCGCACCTGTGGATTTAAGACGTATAGGGAGAAAAGTGACGACATAATCTTTTCCTTGCGCTTTTGTTGTCATCATAAAGGGTTGGTACTTTTCCAGTGTTGAAAAGACTTTTTTTGCCAAAGATAGATTGATTTTAGCGATCGTTTCGTTGTTCTCACCTCTTTTTTTAGAGACAAAATTAGAGGAGAGTTGACTGGGAATAAATGTTTCATTTTCTTGGTTTTCTAAGGATGATTTTTTGAGTTCAAGCGCTAAATGACTATCATTGTTTAAAAGAAAATTATTGCCATTGACAGCTTCTAGTTCTTTTAGATGCACTTGTTTATACTCTTTGAGCTGAGCCTCTTTCTCCATAAGCCATATCCATGCTATGGTCAAAAAAGCTGCTGCTGCAACGAGATGAAATACTTTGGCTTTCCAGCGCTTATGCAAAAAGCTCAAGTAACCCTTCTTTATTAAGAATTTGAAAATCTTTCCCATCATCACTGATGAGCCCGAGAGTCTTAAGTTTTCTAAGAGTTCGAGAGAGAGTTTCGTGGGTCATGTTGAGAATGGTTGCAATCTTGTTGTGTTTCATCGTGAGGTATATCTTTTCGTTGTCGTATAAAAATTTTGCAACACGGGATGTGGCATCGAGGGTCAAATGGGTTGTGATAATATTTTCAAGAAATTTTATTTTTTGGGAAAGCGATTTGATCACTTCGAAGGAAATCAAAGGATTTTTAAGAAAATTTTCTTCGAATGGCAGATAGTCAATTTCTACAACGATAACATCACTCTCACATTCAGCCGTTGCAGGAAACGGGATGCGATGAAGATTTGCCATCTCAGCAACCATAGAAACAGGATAAAAATAATGCAAAACGATTTCGTTTCCTTTCATATCTGTTTTATATGCTTTTAGCATTCCTTCTAACAAAATATAGAGTTTTTCAGATGAATCACCCTCATAAAAGAGTATATCACCCGCGTTATAATGCTTAATTTTACTGATACTACTAAGTTTACTAAGACTATTTTCGTCTAGTTGTTTGAATAAAAAAATATTATTTAATTGAGAATTCATCAAGAGCCTCTTTAAGATACAGTGAAATTTATTGTATTTTAGTTGAATTTAGGTTGAGAATGATTGATGTAAGTCAAATCTAAGGTGATTTAGGTCAAAGACAATTCTTTACAAGAATGTTAGACTTCGCTAAATAGGATAAAAATTATCTTATTTAAGGATAATTCATGAAAAAATCTATTCTAATGACTGTTTTTGTCTCTCTATTAGCTTTTTGTGGAGACACTAACAAGGGTGAAAATATTTATAAAAGTACATGTTCTTTTTGCCATAGTATTAACATGACTGGAGGTTTTGGACGTGATTTTAATCTTGTCTCATTTACACGAACAAAAGAACAAATAAAACATCAAGTACGAGAACCTAATGTGAGTGCTTTTCTTTTAGGTTATACTGCTAATGCAATGCCAAAATTTCATCTGTCTGAACAGGAGATCGAAGATATTGCGACCTATGTCGATTCCATTCAGCCTATAAAAGGGCATTTGTAATCGATCATTTTCTTGTATTTTGTTTCCGATTTATCTGTAAGTATCAATTATTGATTGAGGCAGAAAATTATGATAAGCTGTGGAACTTAAATGTTCTTGAATAAGAAAAAAATAATGGCTACAATGTCGACACACAGGGGATAGCAGGATGAATATACGAGTCTATTATGAAAATGCCGTATATGCTCTAATTTTCTAATAATACACAAAACAGGTAGTCTCTTCACGCACAAAACTCTCTAATTTACACAAAATTCTTAAATAATGTCATCCTTCTGTCACACTTGTCACACCTCCATTCTTTTTATTTATTGAATCATAAATATGTTATAATATCCGTACATTATCCGTATAGGAGTCAAAAATGCAAGCACTCTCTTTTTACAATGGAGCATTAGACAATACTAAAGATGCAAGATTTGAGGCGAAGTTAAGTTCTAAGCTCAAAGATTTTATTCAATTGGCCGCAGGATTACAGGGATGTGATTTAACCGCATTTATCCTTTCAGCGGCAGCTGAAAAAGCAAGAGTAGTAGTTGCCGAAGCTGAGATGATCGCTTTGAATGAGAAAGATCATAAGGCATTTATGGAAATTTTGATGAATCCTCCTAAAGCTACCAGTAAATTGAAAGAATTGATGGCTATGGATAGTTTGAATGAGCGCTAATACAATCGTATTAGAATGCTTCGATATTACAAAAAGCTACAACGGGATCAAAAAATTCGATTGTGGCCATGAGATGATCAATCGATTCGCAACCAATTCCCTAAAGCAAAATGTCAAAAATAGCATGTGTCAAGCCTATGTACTACTTGATACCTCAAAGGACGATAAATTTATCGGTTATTATAATGTCATGGCATTTTCAATAGCAAAAGAAGAATTTAATACTTCACCAAGTGGATCAACAAAGCAGATACCTGTTTTACGATTGGTAATGCTTGGGGTTGATCTCTCTTATTCAGGTCAAGGACTTGGTAGTAAACTTTTAAAACATAGTCTTGAATTAACCCTCAGGTTATCATCCGAAGCTGGGGTTGCAGGGCTTTATTTGGATGCTGAAGATGCTAAACATGACTTTTACCGCAAGAGAGGGTTTGCTGGAATCAAAGATCCTGATCCGATAACAAATATTCTCCCAATGTTTATTAGTGTTGGCACCATTACTGATGCAAAATAAATATTAGTTCAATGTTTAGAGCATTTAGATAGGATCATTGCACTATTTTTCATTATCCGCTAGCGTTAATCATTCTTTTTCTAATTTTCAATTATAATACTGACAGTTATTACAACATAGGTTACCATAATGAAATTTTACAATCGTGAAAATGAACTTGCCATTTTAAAAAAAGCAGATGAACTCAAAAGTCGTCGATCAGTGATGACTATTCTGATTGGTCGTCGTCGTATTGGAAAAACAACACTTGCCTTACAGCCTTTTACTCAGGGAAAAAAACTCTATTTCTTTATCTCTAAAAAAGAAGAATCACTTTTGTGCGAAGAATTTATCGGGGAGATCAAAGAACGGCTAGGCATACCGATTTTTGGAAGCATTACAAAATTTGAGGATCTTTTTGCTTTGTTGATGGAGTGGGGGAAAACCAATCCTTTCACTTTGATCATTGATGAGTTTCAAGAGTTTATTCGGATTAATCCCTCTATCTATTCATCCATTCAAAAATTGTGGGATCTGAACAAAGATGATTCAAAAATTCATTTGATTTTTAGTGGTTCGGTTTATTCTCTGATGAAAAAAATATTCGAAGATGCGCATGAACCACTCTTCGGTCGTGCAGATTTTAAAATACATCTTCAGCCTTTTACGATATCAACGCTCAAAGAAATCCTTCGGGATAATAATGCCTATTCAAGCCGGAGTTTGCTAGAGTTTTTTATACTCACCGGTGGGGTAGCGAAATATATTGAGTTATTTACTCTGTACGGTGCTTTCAATAAAACCACGATGATCGATGAAATCATAAAACCGCATTCTCTCTTTTTAGATGAGGGGCGTAATCGTCTTATTGAAGAGTTCGGAAAAGAGTATGGTGTCTATTTTTCCATACTTTCATTGATCGCAAATTCTAAAACTGCCAAGAGTGAGATCGAAAGCGTATTGGATAAAAATGTCTCAGGATATCTTTATCGTCTTGAGCATGATTACAACATTATCCGAAGCATAAAACCATTTAACGCTAAACCGAATTCTAAGGTTCAAAAATACGAAATCATCGATAATTTTCTTGCATTTTGGTTCCGATTTATCTATAAGTATCAATCGTTGATTGAGGCAGAAAACTATGATCGACTTAAAGATATTGTGACGCGTGATTTTGATACGTTCAGTGGTAAATTTTTAGAAAAACTATTTATTGAGCTCTTAAAAGAGGAAAAAAAATACACCAAAATAGGATCGTATTGGGAACGGAACAACCAAAATGAAATCGATATAGTCGCGGTAGATGATCTCAATAAAGAAGTTCTGATTGCCGAAGTAAAACTTAATCCTGATCGATTGAGTGAAATAGTGCTTAGAGAGAAAGCTAAAAATATTATCAAGCAATATCAGGAATATAAAATTGTCTATAAGCTTTGGAGCTTGGATGATCTTGTATAAGTTTATTTAATGGAGGTTTGCTGATGCAGATACGCGTATATTACGATTATAAAATAGGCATATATTTTTAAACAAAACACACAAAAATAGGCATGTCTGCACACTTATGGTCGTATTTTTAGTGAAAACTACTCAATTTTGAGGCACAGTATGGGCACACCTAGTGATAGTTATGCTTAACCAAATAACCCTGTCGAGTTCACTGGACGAGTTGATAGATTTTCTTGCGTGGCAGTGAAGCCATAACCCATCTTCTTATACCCTTTGAGCCGTTTCGTAAAACTGCTTTTGAGTAGTGGCACTTCATGATCGATAAAATCGATAGCTAAACACTCCTGACCCTGACGACCAATACGTCCAAGATATTGAACCATCCTCTCATCGTAGGAAATCGGCATCGTAAATACAATCGTATCCAAATGACCAATATCGATCCCTTCCCCGATATAGCTACTTGTTGAAAGAATGATCGAGGCGTCGGAGGTTTGAGCGAACTGTTCGCGTTTCATCTTTGTTCCCATCGCTCCATACAGTAGTAGTGCATCCATATTCTCTAGTTTGAGATGATGCCATAATCGATTGAGATGTTCGATCCGTTCACTGAGTACTAACACCTTTCGGTGTTTGAGGGCTTTAATCTCATCGATAATCAGTTGATTGCGATCATGGTCTTCACTTAACTCTCCGAGAATCATGGAAAAGTGATTGAGTAATGTTTCGTATTGAGTCGGAACCGTTTTGAGGTGATGTTGCTGAGTGGTTGACTTTTTGATCTCATGTACAATCTCACCGCATTGAAGACGCATGATCGCTTCCATCCCATCTTTACGTTTCGGGGTGGCGCTTAGACCTACTACGTATTTTCCTTTGAAACGTTTCAGTGGTATTTCAAATGATACCGCAGGAATATGGTGCGCTTCATCGATAATGATCTGTGAATATTCCTCTATCAGTTCAGGACGGTTTTTGAGTGATTGAAGGGTCGCAACATCTAACGAAGCATTCAGAGAGTTTTTTCCTTTCCCCAAAATACCAATAGATTTGCCGTCAATAGAGAAATAACTCATAAGTCTCTCTTTCCATTGATCGATGAGTGCCGTTTTATTGACAAGAATGAGGGTTTTTACACTACGCTGTGCAATGATTGCAGAAGCTACCGCCGTCTTTCCAAATCCTGGCGGAGCGATAAGGAGCGCATAATCGTATTGCATGAGGGAATTGAATACATTAACCTGTTGCGGTCGAAGTTCCAGTATCAAGGGCGGAGTTGCTGTTTTTTCAAGAAGACGTTTGTCTTGAAACTCCAATTTGATTTTATGTTTCACTCCCAAACGGCGCAATGGCTCTAAGAGTCCTCTTGGCATCACGATGTAGCGTTCATTGAGATCATAGGTGGAAACAATACGCGGTGTATTAAACGTGGATAGACGTTGTTTCTGGCGCATGAAGAATTCTGGGTTATAGAACGATGCCATCCGCTTTAGTAGGTTGAGAAACGATTTGCTCAACCCTTCAAATTCAACATAAATCGAATCGTGTAAAACCAATTTGAGCCGTTTGGGAGGGGAGAGTTTAACCTTTTCAATTTCCCACGGCATTAACGTTTCTTCGACTCCTAAAGATTGAGCGTAGGTTTGAATCAAAGAACTGAGCCGTGAGGGTGCAATTTTGGAAACACTGCTCAAATAGCTCCATTGATCACTATAAGGCTGAAGGGTATCGATATCGACAAATACCGTTTTACCATCATTTCGAGAACCGTAATGCAACGGTAGGGCGATGAGATTACCAAGTCCATCATAAGGAACATAATCTTGATTTGGGAAAAGGCGATCAAAACTTTTCATATCGATTCCGTCACTGTGATCCATCGCTTTGGTAATAATCAGATCACCCAAGATTCGTGCATCGCGTGCTCGAACGTTATGAGAGAAGAAAAACCAGATATGGATACCATTACCCGATTTGGATATTTCAAAGGAGGGAAATAGACCCATTTCGAGACATACTGTATTAATTGCCCGTGCGTCGCTCAGAAAACTCGATTTATCCAAATCAATGGCAAGAAATGAACAGAAGGATTGTTCTTTAACCGCATAGGTACCGATACGAACTTTCCCCTCAAGATGCGATTGAATCACAGCATCACTTAATGGTAGATAATCGCTTCCTTTAAACGTAGCCGTTTTTGGGAAATATCCTTTTTTTAATCCATCACCGCTAATCCAGTAGGTAGCGTAAACATCTTCACGACCGACAAACAAGGATCGATAAAGAGCGATTTTTCCTTCTTTGGTGAGGGCGGAGTGTTTTTCGAGTTCACGTTTGATTTGAAGAATTTGAGTTTCAATGGAGCGTTTTTGGGATTCGAGGTCGTTGAGGCGGGATAAAAGCTGTTGATGAGCCATTTGAAGTGATTTAGAAACTTAAGCCCGCAGACATAATAAATCATCTCCATGTTTATCCGTATAGGTACGAAAACCAAATTGATCGATGTAATGAAGCTTGAGCCGTTCATTATCGGGTACTAATACCAGCCATCGCACTGCTGCAAATGGTCGGGTATTTGGGATAACGACACTGGTGACATATGCCATCAAATATTCAGAAGCGCTTCCTCCTAAATCTTCTATTAATGTTCCCCGAAAACTTGGATTTACAAAAATAAAATCGACGAGTAATGCAGGAAGATGATCGACTTTTGAACAACTAAGTCCCACAAGAGCGATAATCGCTTCATCAGCATCGATAAGAATATGAATAGTTGAGGACTTACTTTCGGAGTCTTTGATGAGTTTTTTGAGGAAACCACGCTCACGGTCATTTGTAGAAAGTTTTAAAATCTTTTGTTTGTATCCGATGCTGTAGTGGATGATTTTAAAAGTCATACACTACTTTTGCGTTCTTGATGATATTTTTAGCACGCTCCAAGAATTTTTCACCTTTAGGGTTTTCTTCGACAGAGGCAATGAATTCTTTTGGGAGCTTATTGGGTAAATTGACACGAACGATATGTCCAGCTTGGGTCATTTTATAAGCCATATACTTTTCTCCCTTTATAAATTTAGTGAAATAATTATAACACATTAGGGTGAAAATATATAGCCATGAGTGTCACCAAGTTTATTCATTACGATCTAAAATTTTTGAAGCTAATTATGTAAACATACTTTTGGTAGTTTTCTTTAAAATAGAATTGATGATGGTTAAGAACTCTAAGAAATGAGGCTCAGCATTAAATCACAAAATTCTTATAAATGTATAGCAATACATTTAATAAATAGCTATAACTGTATTACTATACATAAAAAGGCTAACTATGCTTGATGAACTCTTTCTTCAAAATGCAGGTCATTCGATGATTTTGGCAAAAAAAGGAGATTTTGAGGTGGATAGTAAATTTGTATTTGAAGTGGGCGGAGCAAATAAAACGTTTACTCAAATTAAAGGGATGGATGAGAGTTGTTTAACCATTGATGATATAGAGCATGGCATTGGGAGAAAAATCCCACTTTTGATGTTTGGATTTTTGTATTAAAGTTCCAATATTAATTGGATAAAAACGTTTCGATATACACTTCAATCTTTTCTGCTGCTATCGTTGCTTTTTCGTGATAAACAACTTTGAAATAAGGATCCAATTTATCATCCGGATCAAGATTATTTAAAAGCGAATATTCAAACCATTGTGCATACCCTGCTACATTGATGACATTTCCACTGGTTCCGATAACGACAAACACATCACACTCATCGATTGACTGCTGCAATTTCTGATACATCGGTGCCTCTTCGCCAAACATGACGACGTTGTGACGGATGCTACTGCTTTGGCATGCGGGGCAGATCGCACCAATTTGGCTCTTGTATCCAATTTTAAATACTGCATTACACTCTTCACACCGTAAATCAGTCAGTGTGCCGTGCAGATGGATAACATCCTGGCATCCTGCACGCTCAAACAGATCATCGACGTTTTGGGTGAGAACATCGATCTGTGCGGGATATTTGCGTTTGAGACGTGCAACCATCTCATGGGCGAGGTTAGGCTGCTTACTTTCTAAATCACATCGTCTAGCATCATAGAAATCAGCCACCAATTGTGGATTACGCTCAAACCCTTCAACGGAACACACCTCCATAACGTTGTATTCTTCCCATAAGCCGTCACTGTCTCTGAAGGTACGAACACCGCTTTCGGCACTGATACCTGCACCGCTTAAGATGAGGACTTTTATAGGGGAGGGTGGTGGTTTGATATTTTGTAATGCTGTTTTGGTCATTTGTTCCAATATGTCGTACTCCTTTTCAAGCAGGGCATTTTCCACCAGTTCAGCGAAGTCTTCATTTGCAGAAAGTATCACTTCATTCGCCTGCTTTAATCGTTCAACTTCCGATACAAAGGAAAATCGATCTATTTTATTCTCACGGTATTGGGCAATTAGTTCATCCAAGTCTTGATAAAGATATTTGAGGGTATTTTTGTTGTGCATGCGAATTAATCTTTCTTAGCTGTGCAATAGTCCCGTAAGATCTTGGCATGATCAAAGACAAGCTTGTCATAGGGAATATCATCAAGAGGATACACAAATGCCTCTTTCGTATCATCGGCACCTTCTGGTGCTCCCCAAGCTTTACATACGTATACAATCGATACACAGTGAAACCGGGAGTCGCGCTTTGGATCCGAATAAACTCCCAATAACGATTTAATCGTAACATCAAGAGAGATCTCTTCTTTCATCTCACGTACAACAGCAGTTTCTACCGTTTCTCCGATATCAACGAATCCGCCTGGCAATGCTAGCCCTTTAGGACTGTTCAATCTCTCGATAAGGACAATACCTTCAAATATACCTGTATCATTGTAAATTTCAACTATACCGTCCACGGCTAAAAAGGGAGTCTGAATCATTGATGGCCTTTAGAAAGTGTGTCGTGGTATTATAAACCAATCGATATTAATATGAAAACACTGGGAGTTTTGAACAAGATGAACAGTATTAGGAATACAAAGTTAGGAGTCTACTTTAATCATCCCAATTATAACTATTCAAACTACTATCGAGGTAATCGTATGGATCATCCTCGGATGTTTCATAAATATCGCAAATACCGTTATCATCTAGATCGGAACACGTTGAGTTATTCTCAATATAATCGCATATCCCAGGTTAAGACAGTTTTGAAAAGTATGAAAAATGCTTCATTTACTTTACTTCAGACGGTTTATCGTGATGGAGAAAAACTCTTTGTGATGGAGATACAGCTGGTTCATTTGTCCCATGAAGGGACGATCGTTTTGATTCCAGATGAGGAAAGAAATTTTTTACTTGGACTTTCAGAGTAGATTTTTTAGTTTTGGCTTTGCCTTTTGAATGGCTTCCATAATGGGAGTATTGGCTCGTAGTATTGCAATGTCATTAGGAGTCATCCCATCAATACTCATGGCGGTGGAAGTTGCACCTTTTTGGAGTAAGAACAACGCTATATCGGTATGATCTTTCCAAATCGCCAAATGCAATGCCGTAGCGTTAGAACTGTCTTGGGCATTGACGTTTGCTCCTAAATCTACCAAATGTTTTACGATGTCGATATTCCCCACCCACGATGCATACATGAGAATGGTTTTGTTGTTGTCCAAGCGTGCGGTATTGGCATCATTGATGGTTCGTACCATTTGTTTGAACTCTACCGTATCATTACGATCGACTGCCTGTACCAGTTTGAATATATCAGCACCACTTAAAAAAGTGGCAGAGAATAGGACTAAAAAGAGTATTTTTTTCATTGTTTAAATTGGGCGATGAACTCTTCAATATCATCAAAAAGCGATTGCAGATCTTCTTCGTGCTCTACTTCATCGGCTAAAATTTGAGAGACCAAATCGTAGGTAACGATGTCTTTTTCTCTTACCGTATCGAGTATTTTAGAATAAGTACTGATGGCGCATTGTTCGCCTTTGACCGCTTGATCTAAAATGGCGCGTACATCAGGATTTGTAGGTGCATCATAGCCACAGTTGGAGTGAGTCAGCCACTCTCCCGGATGCAAGATCGGGGTACCTCCCAGCTGGATGATTCGACCGCTGATCATCGTTGCATGTCGAAGTTCATCCGCAGCATGGAGTGTTAATTCGGCAAGGACTGCATCTTTCATAAGCCCCTTGACAACTTTGGCTTCGATAAAGTATTGATAATAGGCGAGCCACTCATCGCAATACGCTTTATTCAGTATTTCAATAACTGCTTGTGCTTCTATCCCTTTTAGGATTGATATTCCACGTTTTGCCATTTGAAACTCCTTGAAAGTAGTTGTTAGGAGTATAGTCTTATGACTCTTAAATAATAATTATTCTCCTTAGATGTATTTTAGGAGACTCTCTTTATTAAGGATTTCAAAATATTTATGGGGATGATGCGCGATGAGTTTCTCTTTTTTGAGTTTGGTTAGATTTCGAGAGAGCGTTTCGGGGGTAATAGAGAGTTTTTTGGCGATTTGTGTCCCTTTTAAGGTACTAAAATTTTCTGGCTGTTCCATCATAAGACGAACGATTTTAGACATCGTATCGGGTGCGCTGAGTTGTTCTATCACCCCTTCAAGTGTAGCTATTTTGTTTATAAGCGATGTCATCATAGAGATACTAAGTCCTGTATCATTATGCAGTAAGTCGATAAAAGGGTTCTTGGCTATTTTTAAAATCGTACAGGGTGTCAACGCTTCTGCACTTGCGGGAAAAGGGAGAGATTTGAGGGTTGCCACTTCTGCAATCATCGAGGGGGCTCGGAAGCGATGTACTTCGAGTGTTTCCGTATCATTGGCTTTATAAACAGAGACTTCGCCTTGGAGGAGAAAATGAAAATACTCGCTCGCATCTCCTTGATAAAAGATGATATCACCAGGGTCATAGTGGCGCATGAGTGAAATGTGTTCGAGCTGTTGAAGTTGTTTGTGGGACAGATGGCTAAAGATTTCAATCGTTTTTATCATGACAAGCTATTTACCCGACATAGGCTCAAAACCAAACTCTTTTGGCTTCATAAGTTCGACAGGATAAATGACTTGTGAGTCGATAAGACGCATCGTGTATAAACGCTCACTGCCATTAAGATGTGAGATCAAATAATCGGTTCCGACGCTGGTGGTGTAGTTGATCCAATCAAAGGTAAGATCATTGTTCATCAAGGCATTGGTCTCATAAATAGAAGGCACTTGTTCGATAATAGAATTGGCAATAATCATATTTTTTCTATCTTTATATTGAGTAAGGGTGATCAGTGTTGGATCAAAATTGATCTGAGTAGAGAGAAGATTCTGCCCACGTGCTCCCGTAAAGGTGAGATGGGCTGCAAGCATGGATGTTTTTACAATCGGGAGATGAATCATGATACTTTTTTTGGAAAAGGCAGCAGGTTTAGCCAAATATTTGACAATATTTGCCCCCTCGGTATCGACGGAATAGAGGGTGGAGGATTTTTTGGCTTCGGTTGCGATGGTCTGTGTTGCGCGACTGAGATTTAAGCCCACAGGAGATTCATCGTAAAAAACGGCTAATGAACTTGCCATATAGGGGGTAAGAGCTTCAATTTGTGCTTGATAATCAATGGCACCAAAAATGAGGTTGGCAGGTGACGTACCAACATCACGTTTGTGAACGGTAGGGATAAAAATAGGGAGGGTTGTTTGGACTTTTAGGAGGTTTCTAACACCATTTAGAGTCAATGGAGCTAACACGGCTTGCTTATTTTCATGGGTTATTTTTTCCAATGTTTGAGTAATGGAAGTTTCAGATTCATCGTTCATCTCATACAGTGTCAGTTCAAAAGGAGTATGAGACGCCATGAGAGTCGCAAGCGCGACATTGTAAGTTGCCTGACTATAGTGACCCACTACTGAGGGGGAAACCATAAGGGCAATTTTGAGAGATTGTCCCCATGAAGAAGTAAAAATTACTAAAATGAGGAGGATAAATTTCATTTTATGGCTTCTTTGATGGTTTGTAAATCACGCATGGTCTCTTTTTTAAAGGAAGGGTTACGAACCAAAAATGTGGGATGATGAAGAGGAATGACGGTACGGTTTTCAAACGGTATCAGCTGCCCTCGAACACGATCAAAGTCACTTTCATCGTAGGTCAAAAGACGGTATGCCTCTTCACCAAGTGTAACGATAAGCTTTGGGGAGAGAATTTCAAGCTGTTTGTGTAAAAAAGGGGAACAACTGCTGCATTCGCTGGAAGAGGGCTGTTGAAAACCAAACGGTTTGCATTTGACTGCATGGGTCATGTACACATCATTGATGTTTAGTTCTAAAACTTTTTCGATCATATCTCGAAGCATCAAGCCTGAACGACCTGCATAATAGCTGTTGGATTCATCCTCTGCACTGGAGACAAAGGCATCTAAAAAAAGAATTTTTGGACGGGTATTTCCAAATCCGCTCATGCTTTGTGTTCGTGATTTGCTTAAATCGCACAGATGACACCCTTTTATCGTTGTATTGAGCATTTCATACGAATTGGGGAGGGAAGAGGTTTGTGTTTGAGCTTTATTGGGATTGATGGGATCGACGTAGTTAAATCCCAGTGATTTGAGTCGATAAAGGTTTTCGAGTAAAGCAAGATTTTGATAGGAGTTCATAAAAGAGAGTATAAGAAAAAGGGCGTTAAAAAGAGATAAAGAGCGAGTGCGAAAATGGTTCGACTAATGACTTTTAAGTTTGAAAGGTTATAATCGATTTAGAAGGATACATGGGTTATTAACATGTTGACCATAAGGTAATGAAGGATTATTTCTTGTTTTTCACGTATCTTCCACGAATCAATAAAATCATTTTTTTTGTAGGTCTTATCGGAATTATTGCGAGCACAATAGCCATTAACCTGTCGAAGAGTGAATCAATGATTCAAGTTTTTGATAATGTCCACTGGACTTTCGGTACAGTTGCAGCGGCAGTTTTGGCATTTTTAGGTTATTACAATAGTAGATTCTCTTCTTCACGTAAAACGGCATATTGGTTTTTTCTAGGATTTGCAGGCTATGCACTCGGACAGATCATATGGGATATTCAGGCAGTTTACTCTTACAGCGCATTTCCGTCTCCTTCTGATCTTTTTTATCTTTGGCTGGGGCCGTGTATAGCAATGGCACTTTTTTATGAAGTGCAAAATAAAAAAATCAATCAATCCATTTTTTGGTTCGATCTTCTTGCTCTGTCTGTCGCAGCATTGACACTAATTTTAGTATCCTATCTTCCCCGTTCGGAAGGGTTGAATACTCTTTCCATGACTGTATTGGTGAGTTATCCAATCACTTTGCTGGTGCCGGTTTTGATGGTGATACTCATGGTCCCAAGTATGCGGTTACGTTTGAATATCAATTTAAGTTTCCACTTCTTGATATGGCTATTAGCCATTAATACTAACAGCCAGTATTTGACTGTAAAAAATAGAGCATGGATGAAGTTATTCACCCATTTCTTTAGATTCCAAGCACAAGCAGCCATCAGA
>Ga0265593_1000142_pt1 | contig 49075 bp, 50 predicted proteins | sample saktaG_8_FD_190136 | JGI IMG/M metagenome (GOLD analysis project Ga0265593, IMG submission 190136) | Saline water microbial communities from Sakinaw Lake, British Columbia, Canada - sak_2011_5_24_36m | ecosystem: Environmental > Aquatic > Non-marine Saline and Alkaline > Saline ... | reverse complement strand
TTTTTGAGCGGCAAAAGAAATAGCACAGCCCCACTGGCCTGCACCTGTTTCCGTGATGAGTCTTTTTATGCCCTGCTGTTGATTGTAATAAGCCTGCGGCAGCGCGGTGTTCAGTTTGTGAGAACCAGCCGGAGAAACACTTTCATTTTTAAAATAGATCCTGGCCGGGGTTTTAAGCGCTTTCTCTAGATTTACCGCCCGCTGAAGAGGCGAAGGGCGCCATACTTTAAAAGCATCTCTGACTTCATTGGGGATCTCTATCCATCTTTCCTGGCTCATTTCCTGTTTTATTATTTCCATAGGAAAGACGGGGGCGAAGTCTTCCGGGCCCGCGGGGGTTCCATCCGGTTTAAGCGGCGGCGGCAGTTTGTTCTTCATGTCCGCCTGGACGTTATACCATTTCTGCGGGATATCTTTTTCACTAAGGAATATCTTGTTATCTGCCATTATAGTGCCTCCAAAAATAAGATGGTAATATTCTATATCATAGGCGGCTTGTTAGTCAACTTTAAATTGAGAGCGGAGGAAAAGGGTCAATTTTATGAAATTCAGTTAATATGTTTTCCGACAGTGTTGCCCCTTGATAATTATTGAAAACTGGACTATTATTAATATATAAAGGCAATAACAAGCTTCCTTAGTTCGTAATCGGTAAAAGAGAAGTCTGGAAAATGTTGTTTTTCCGGGAGATGGCTGTAATGGAAAATGGAAGCCAGAAAGTATTCGTAAGTATTGATCTTGAAGGAATGGAGCCCCTGGAGAAGAAGTATCCTGATTCTTCTCTTGCAGCTCTTAACTGGTATTTTAAGCTTCTTTCCGGGCTTCTCGCTGAAAATAATGCAATTGTATATGAAAGAGTCGAGAATAGACTTTCCATGGTATTTGCTTCTCCGCAAGATGCTTTTAAGGCTATCGTAGGCATTTCTGAAAGTATTATTTCTGAAAGCTTGACAGACCTTGGAGTTCTGCCTTTTAAAATAACGGCCCACCTGAGCGAGGGTTCAGCGGCCAATACCTCCCAGCCCGGACATTTAAGAGCGCTCGCACTACTTCGTTTTGCTTCCTCAGGTAATGTTCTTCTGACAAAATCTTTTAAGGATGCCATAAAGGAATACTCGGGAAATGTCAGGCTCCGAGAGGTGGGACTGGTAAAGCTCGGAGATAATTTTACAGAAGAAATGATCTATCAGGTGCTTTTTTATAATTCCGGGAAAAAAGTAGCCTTGCTGCTAAAAGACGTAAGAATTGAAAGTAATTTTGGCCGCCAGCAAATAGATTTTACCGGAAGGAACAGTGAACTGGACAGGATACTAAAACTGCTCAGCTATTCAAAAAATCAGATTCTTACTGTTACCGGTGACCGGGGTGTAGGAAAAACCCGCATGGCGCTGCAAACAGCCTCTGAATTAATTGCGGATTATCCGGACGGTGCTTTTCTTGTTGAACTTTCCTGGCTCAAGGATGAAGCACTTATACCTTTTATTATTGCTGAAACGCTAAAGGCCGAAACCGATAATTATGTGCGTGCACCTTCCTCGCTTGAGCGTCTTAAGACTCTGATAAATACAAAAAAAATGATACTTATTTTGGATGGTCTTGACCGTCTCGCCGGCGTTAATGAGATATTGAAAGAAATAATACCTGCTTGCCCTAATCTGAAAGTAATAGTAACCGCGGTTGAGAATATAAATATAGAAAATACAAAAATATTTAAGCTGGAGAATCTGAAAGTTCCTTCAGAGGGAGAAAGTTTTCATATAAGGATGCTGGAGTCTTTTCCGGCGGTGGAATTTGCCGTCCAGGCGGCCTATTCCTCCAATGTCAAAATTAATCAGGAGGACGAAAAACTTGAAGGGATGGTGAATATTTGTAAAAATTTACACGGTAATCCTTATGCAATAGAGCTTTTTTTAGCCAATAACATCAATCTTGAGCTTTGTGCTTTTCCGGTAACTGTAGAAGAAGCCGGGGGCAGTCTGGATTCTGTAATTAAATATGTTTTGTCAAAAGCTTTAAACACGGAGGAGAAAGCTTTGCTATCCGTTGTTTCCGCGTTTGAGCCCTCTTTTAATATTCTGGATGCTGAAAGTCTTTGTAGTCTTGCAAACCTGCAGCTTTCAAATATAGCCAAAACATGTAAAAGTTTGTATGAAAAAAGGATTATCTTTCAAGTTGCTGTGCCTGACGGGGCGGTAAGATATTGCATAAAATCTTACCTCAGGGATTATATTCTTAGTGCAGACCAAAATGCCGTAAAAGTAAATAAAGGTCTTAATGTGAGATATTTACTGCAGGTAGCACAAAAATATGTTGAAGAGAAAGACAGCATAGATAAAATAAAAATTAAAGGTATGATCACCCGAAGACACAATAACTTCAGAGCTTTGTTTTTCGAGGCGTTTGCTGGAAAAGATATTGAAAAGATATCCGGTTTTCTGCCTATGGTTGGTTATTATTGGAAAAGTAACTTTTATATTCAGGAGGGGCAGCTCTGGTATGAAAGGATAGTTCCCCTGCTGCGAGCAAAAAAAGATAAGAAAAAGCTGCTTCTGGTAAATCTGGAAAGAGCCTGGATGTTTCAAGTGCAAGAAAACAAAGACGGGTTCAAGAGGTTAATAAAAGAAATATCTGAAACGGCAAAACCAGAGGAATTTCTTGAAGAGTATGTCAAATGTATGAGTTTACTTGGCTGGAATAATAGTCTTGAAGGGAATTCAGAGGAAGCTCTTAAATACTTTTCGAAAGAGCTTGAATGCGCGGGTAAAATAAAAGATCCAAGACTGCTCAGTGAAATATTTATGGATATGGCGCAATTTCACCAAAAAAAAGGAGAGCTGGAGCAAGAAATAGAATACTTTGAAAAGGCAAAAAAGGTGCTGAGGGACAGCGGCCTGATTTATTCCGGAAATTACATTCATATCTTAAATATTTTTATCAGGGAGTATCTAAAAGCAGGTTTATTTGAAAAATGCATAATTGTTGCAGAGGAATTGAAGGAAATAAGTCTCAGACTTAATGATAAGAACGAGACCGCAAATGCTTGCAGGACTTTTGGCTTTGTTGAAAGGCAAAGGGGTCTGTACAGTGAGGCTCTTCCATATTTTTATGAGGCTCTCAGATACTATAAGGAAACCGGCAATCTTGCCGGGGTCAGCTCAATAATGCTTGCTTTAAGCTCCTGCAATTATTCCCTCGGTAATTTTGGTGAAGCTCTTGAAGAGATTCTTGAAGCCATGAAGATGTTTTATGAGACGAATGACTGGCCTTATCTGGGCTATTCTTTTTGCCGCGCCGGCATTATTTATTCCAAATTAGGCTATTTTAAAAAAGCCGCTTTTTTATTCGGTGCTGTAAAAGGGTATTATAAAAACGGTATACAGTTACCTGAAACCAGGATAAAAGAGATTCTTGGGGTTGACGAAAACATGAAAGAGCTGAGAACTAAAATTGACCAGACTGAATTAGCTTCCGCCTGGATAGAGGGATTTTTTTCCAAGCCGGAAGGCGTAATTAGTGAAGCGCAAGATAAAAGATATAAATAGAAAAACCGCAGACTAGTTCCTAAAATTCCGGTTTCAAATATTAAAGGAGTTCTTGCTTGAATGATTTAAAACTTTTTGACAGAGTATATCTGGTGGGGCGCGGCAGTTGGGGCGGGCTCTTGCCGTTGACCGCAAAATTAGACTGTAATATTTATCTCATCGACGGCGGCGGCGAGCTTGCACTTATTGATAACGGGGAAGCTTTTAATCTTGTAAAACTGAAAAAAAATATTCTTGCGGCCGGGTTGGATTTCAACAAGATTAAAAAACTTATCATCACGCATGATCATGTGGACCACACCGCCAATACCTGGCTTTTGAAAAAAATATTAGATGCAAAAGTATTTGCGGGCAGGGGAAGTTATTTTTTTCTTAAACCCGATGTATATGTTAAAACCGGGGATAAAATAAAGGTCGGTGAAGTTACCTTGAACGTATATAACACTCCCGGACATACTCCGGATTCCCTCTGTCTGGAAGCAAATATGGAGAGCAAAAAGCTATTATTTACCGGAGATACGGCTATCGGCGACCAACCATGGAAAAGCAAGGGAGTGGTAGGGTGGTATAATACCGCATGGGGTTCAGATATAAAAAAATTCAAAATAAGTATTAAATTTATAAAAAAATTATCTCCCGATATAATACTTCCCGGACACGGGCTGCCCCAAATGACCCGTAAGAAATGCGCAAAAGCCCTGGAAAACTGCCAAAAGCGCCTGGCTAAACTGGGCAAGCGCCCTGAATTTGAAAGCCTTATCCCGTTTACATTTGACCTCAAAGGGAATAAGGAGCTGCTTGTAAACGTAAAGATTTCGAAAAGAAAAAAGCGTTTGTCGTGAATTGATTTCCTTAATTGAAATACCCTCCTTTTTATAGTAGAATATACCTATTATGATAAGCCATATTAAAGCCATACTTGAAAAAGATCCGGCGTCAAATCCGCTTGAGGTAGTCCTCTATCCCTGCCTTTATGCTATATTTTTTCATAGAATCGCCAATGTCCTCTGGCGGCTCCGTATTCCTTTCTTTCCGCGATTTATCTCGCAACTTTCCAGGTTTTTGACCGGCATAGAGATCCATCCGGGCGCAAAAATAGGTAAAGGTTTCTTTATCGATCATGGCATGGGAGTCGTAATAGGCGAAACCACAATAATCGGGAATAATGTAACACTTTTTCAGGGTGTGACCCTGGGCGGCACGGGAAAAGAAAAAGGGAAAAGGCATCCGACCCTGGGTAATAATATTGTAGTAGGTTCCGGCGCCAAAGTTCTGGGTAATATCAATATTGGCGACGGCAGTTATGTCGGAGCTAATTCCGTGGTCCTGCAGAATGTTCCTCCGCACTCTACGGTAGTGGGTGTTCCCGGAAGAGTAGTAAAGATAAAAGGGCAATATATTCCGAATATCAGTTTTAATCACGCAGATCTTCCGGATCCTCTGGCTAACCGTCTAAAAAAAATACAGGCTGAGCTTTTGGAAGTAGAAAAACATGTTAAGCACTGGAAAAAGAAACGCGGCCATAAATGAGCCTGGATAAGCGCAAGCTTTCAATAGTAACCGCGGCGCATATAATAACGGATTCCTACACGGCTTTTATCCCGCTGGCAGTACCCCTCTTGATAGAAAAATATAATTATTCCGTGGCTCTGGCGGGCTCTTTAGGCGTAATACTCTCCATTTCTACAAATTTTCCCCAGCCGTTTTTTGGCCATCTTCATGACAAGAAAAAAAAATATTTAATCTACCTGGCTCCGCTGCTTTCCGCAGTTTTTGCCGGCACCGCCGTGCTTATGCCCTCCTACGGTCTGATGGTCCTTTTTTTAATTATTGGCGGCATAGGTGTGGCAATATTTCATCCGGAAGGTACCAATATAGCTAAAAGTTCCGACGATAGCAAAGGCAGCCTGGCTATGTCAATATTTCTTGCCGGAGGCACGGGGGGCTATGCCATCGGCGGTTTTATAGCGGCAATCTTAATAAAACTTTTCGGCCTTCCCGGTCTGGCTTTTTCTGTGGTTTTTGGTGTTGCAGCTTCCTACATTCTTTATATAAATAAAAAAAACCTGGCAGAAAAGATCGAGCCGGCGCCGCAAATAAATATAGCCGGCGAGACCGGAGAAGTTAACAGGGTTCCCCAGTTTCTGCTTGTTTTTCTTCTGGTTACGATGATTGTCTCTCTGAATTCCACGGTTGCGATGTATTTACCCGCATATTTGAAACAAAAAGGTCTGGATATAACGGTTGCAGGTCTGGCTTTTATGTTCTATATAATTCCGGGTTCCCTGGGCGGTATTGTGGTCGGAAAGTATTTCTCAAAACAGGATCCGAAAAAAGTCATTATCATTACCCAACTGCTTACGGCGGTCTTTTTATATGCGGTGCTTTTCACTCCGGCTCCTTATTTTCTTTTGTTTATTCCCTTCGCCGGTGCGTGCCAGCTTTCTGCCTTTCCGCTGCTGGTAAGTCATTCTTATACGCTGCTTCCAAAAAACAAGGGTTTCGCAGCCGGTTCTATCATGGGGCTTACCTGGGGTTTCTCCAGCATACTTATTTTTATTACGGGTCTGCTTTCAGATTCAGGCGGTTCCATAGGTTATGCCTATAAAATTGTTTCCATACTGCCGGTCTTTGCGGCGGTGCTTTGCCTTAAATTAGATATTTAACCGGAGAACATAATTGGAAAACGAAAAAGAAAATACAGGCGCGGCACACAGACCCAGAAAGATGTTCGGGCAAAATTTTTTAACGGACCTGAAACTCCGCGAATTTATAGTTAATTCCGCTTTTATTGTGAAAACGGATACGGTCCTGGAGATAGGTCCGGGCAGAGGGGAGCTTACGGGGATAATTGCGCTCCGGTGTCCGGTTATAGCCGTGGAGATAGACAGAGACCTGGTAAAACTCCTGAGATCAAGATTTGCAGAAAACAGCAGAGTTGAGATAATTGAAGGGGATATTCTGGATTATGATCTTAGTAAACTTCCCCCCGCAAAACTTAAGGTTATCGGAAATGTTCCCTACTATATTACCACCCCTATAATCTTCAAGCTGCTGGAAAACAAGGAAAAAGTGGAAATGGCGGTGCTTACCATACAAAAGGAAGTTGCGGAGCGGCTGACGGCTGTTCCGGGAAGTAAAGAGTACGGGGTCCTGACCGTAATGGTGGGGATGTACGCAGAGGTAAAAATTTTGAAAAAAATACCGGCAGCGGCTTTTTATCCCGCTCCGAAGGTGGACTCTGCGGTCATAAGTATCAAGCCTCTGGAATTTACAAAAGCGGCCGTAAAAAACTCCGTCGTTTTTGAAAAACTTGTGAAGACCGCTTTCCAGCAGCGCCGGAAAAATATTAAAAATGCCCTGGTCAGATTTGGAGCGGGGAAAGAAGAAGCGCTAGAGATCCTCAAGACGAGCGGTATAAAAGAAAACGCAAGACCCGAGGATGTTTCCATAGAAGAATTTGCGAAAATAGCTGATGCTCTTTCTTAAAGCAGCCTACAGGCTTTAGAGACCTTCATGTTTATTGCACTTTCCGGTGGGTTCTGTTCCTGCGATAAAAACTTCGTCCAGAGCTTTCTTGCATTTATTAGTCCAGAGCAGTCCTGAGTCCGGATCTATCCGTACCGTTACAATACTGGCAGGTTTTACAAAGGGCTCCGGGTTTTTTTCTTTGTAGACTTCTTTCATAAAAGCGGCCCACATAGGGACGGGAGTGTTTGAACTGCTGATCCATTTACCCAAAGACCTCCTATCGTCAAAACCCACCCAGCCTCCGGCAACAAGATCGGAAGTATAGCCTACGAACCAGACATCGGATTGGTTATCCGTAGTTCCGGTCTTGCCGGCGCAGTTAAAAGTGATGCCCTCGCCTCTTATCCTGGCAGCCGTGCCTTCATTTACGACGCTTTCCATCATAGAAGTCAAAATATACGCAGACTCGGGTCTTAATATATCCTGCACATGCGGAAGATTCTCTTCCAGTGTTTTACCCATACTGTCTTTTACCATGATAATTGAAATGGGATCGACTTTTACGCCATAGTTGGGAAAAGTTGAGTAAGCTGACACAAGTTCCATCAGCGTAACTTCTGAAGTACCAAAGGCGAGTGAAAGATTTTTATGGATCTCGCTTTTAATCCCCATTTTGTTGGCGTAGGATGCTACTGAAGATGCACCCACTTTCATAAGCAGTTTAAGTGTCACAATGTTGCGGGATAAAGTCAGGGCTTTTCTTAAGGTGGTGGGACCGAAGAACTTTTTTTCATAATTTTCCGGTTTCCAGACCTGTCCTTCATTGCCGTCGCTTAAAGGCATAGGAGCATCAACTATGATATCCGCGGCAGTAAAACCATTGTCGATGGCCGTGGTATATATGAAGGGTTTGAAGGCCGAACCCGGTTGTCTTTTTGATTGCGTGGCTCTGTTGAATTGTGATTCGGAGAAATCCCGGCCGCCCACGAGTGCTTTAATGTAGCCGGTCTTCGGGTCGATGGCGATAAAGGAGGCTTGAATAGGAATATTTTTACGAAACTCAGCTTCATAGGTACTTTCCACCGGTATACCGTTTTCAAGCGCTATCTTCTTCTCGGCCTCAGCCAGCGTTGCGCCCACTGCTTTTTGCGCATAATCCTGAAGCTTCATATCTAAGGAGGTATAGACAGAAAGCCCACCCTTGTAGATTACGTTGGCGCCGTAGGTTTCTTCCAGTTTCTGGCGTACATACTCAATAAAATAGGGTGCGTTTTTCTGTTCTATCTTATGTACGGAAATAGGCGTGTGCTTAGCCACCTCGGCTTCGATCTTGGTTATAATCTTTTTCTTGAGCAGCCGGTCGAGTATGCGGTTGCGTCTTTGTTCCGCTCTTTTCAAATTATTGTAAGGCGAGTATTTGTTAGGTGCCCGCGGCAAACCCGCCAGGAGCGCGCATTCCGGCAAACTTAATTCTTCAACATGCTTGCCAAAATAAGTTCTGGCCGCAGTTTCTACACCATAAGCTCCGGACCCCATATTAACCTGGTTCAAATACATTTCCAGGATCTCATCTTTTGTATAACGGTATTCTATTTTGAAGGAAAGCATAACTTCGCGTATCTTTCTGGAAAAAGTCCTGTCCTGCGTAAGAAAAAGGTTCTTAGCGAGCTGCTGGGTTATTGTACTGCCTCCCTGTTCCACCCGGCCATGGGTCAGATTCACCAGAAAAGCTCTTAAAATGGAAAGCGGGGAAATCCCCAAATGCGAATAAAAACCGTCATCCTCTATTACCAGTATGGTCTGTTTAAGCTTCTCCGGGATTTTGGAAAGAGGGACGAGGGTTCTTTGCTCCACAAAGAGCTGCGCTATCAACTCACCGTTTTGATCGAAAATTTTACTTGCAAGAGAAGGTCTGTAGTTTTCCAGTTCTGAAAGAGGCGGCAGGTCATAGTAAAAGGCGATAATTATGCCGGAAAGCCAGCCAAAAAGTATCGTAGCGCTTATGGTAGATATTTGTTTGAAACGCTTGGTCTTTGTATATTTAGATATTTTTGCCCAAAAAGCTTTGTAATCCATAAATAGTTATTTTACGTTAAAAATCCGGTATTGTAAACATGTAAATAGACATATATAGTAAGGTCTTTGTTTTTGCTCTATTGACAAAACCTGTATTCTTTGATAGAATGAAAACGTCCACTTGACGTGGACATTTTTCATTTGTTTTCTATCTGCCGGTTAGTTAAATAAAGCACAATTGGAACCAAAACAAGCTATTCTATTGTCTATAAAAAAAAGAACAAAAATCTAAAGCGAAGGAAAGGTGATATCAAGTGGTGGAAGTAATAGTGAAATCCGATGAGTCTTTTGAATCGGCACTGAAAAGGTTTAAAAGGAAATGCCAGATGGAAGGCATCCTTACCGAGATCAGAAAGAGAGAATTTTACGAAAAGCCGAGCGAAAAAAGAAAGAAAAAAGAAGAAGCAGCTGCGCGTAAGTTAAGAAAAAGACTCGAGAAGATGGACTAAGGAGTTGGCATGGGTTTGAAAGAAAAGCTTGACGAAGACCTTAAGCTTGCCATGAAGGCGAAAGATGAACTTAAGCTTTCAACTGTTAGACTTCTCAAGAATGCAATTAACAACGCTGAGCTGGCTAAGAAAAAAATCTTCACAGATGAAGAAGTGATCGCTGTTATTCAATCGTCTATTAAACAGCGCAAAGATTCTATTGAGCAGTACACTAAAGGCGGAAGGGCAGAGCTTGCAGCGCAGGAAGAAACTGAAATGAAAATACTGCAAGCTTATCTCCCCGAGCAGCTTGGCGAAGAGGAACTGAGAAAACTCGTTAAGCAGGCGGTAGTCGAAACGGGAGCTGTCTCTTTTAAGGAAATGGGAAAGGTAATGGGCAAGCTTATGCCGTTGATAAAAGGCAAGGCCGACAACTCTCTCGTTAGTTCAATTGTCAAAGAGCATCTCAAGTAGCCGATGAAGGTTTTAAAACGCAGTTTTTTTGAAAAACAAACGCGTGTAGTGGCGAAAGAATTGCTTGGTAAAATTTTTGTCAGAAAACACCGCGGTAAGATATTTAGGGGGCGTGTTGTTGAGACAGAAGCCTATCTTGGTCTTAAAGATCCGGCCAGCCATGCATGCAGAGGCATTACAAAACGAAACAGCGTCATGTTTGGCCCGCCCGGAGCTGTTCTCTTACGCGGCATAGAGCCTCTTTACGGGCTTAAAGGCAAGGAAACAAACGGTCCCGGGAAAATTGCCGGGGCTTTTAAATTAAAAAAGAAAGACAACAGGCTTTTACTTTCTAAAAAGAACGGGCTTTTTTTTGCGGATGACGGTTACAGGGATTTTAAAATAGTCAAGTCCGGCAGGATAGGGATAAAGCAGGGGCGAAAACTACAGCTAAGGTATTATATAGAAGGTAATCAATACGTATCTGGAAATAAGGGGGCAGTATGAAGCTAATAGATTTTTATAAAGCAGTGGTAGCAAAAGGCATAGAAGCTGACCCGCGCGGCAAGGAAATTGTAATAAAAGGACTTAAAAAAACCGCAGAAATATATAAAACTTTAAAACCCGAGGAAAAGGCGAAATTTGACCAGGATAAGCTTTTTAATCCTTACGCGGACACCCGTTTGCTAAACGGTCCGTTGAATTCAGAGATTAAAACGGTCATGGTAGGTATAGATATTGATTCCGGGGAAATCGCTATTGCAGACAGGCTTTCTGATAAAGGTAAAAAGATAGACCTGGTAATGGCTCATCATCCTTCGGGTAAAGCGCATGCTAATTTTTATGAAGTTATGGGAATGCAGAGCGATCTTTTTTATCAGGCCGGTGTTTCTATAAATATAGCCGAAAATACTATGGGGCCCAGGATGAAAGATGTGGAACGCCGTGTTGCTCCGGCAAATCATACTAAAACCGTTGATGCAGCTAAACTGCTTGGGGTAAATATGATGTGTGCCCACACTGTAGCCGATAATCATGTGGCTGGTTACTTGACCGCCCTTTTTGCTAAGAAAAAACCGGAAACACTTAAAGATATTCTTAATCTTTTAAATGAAATAGATGAATATAAGATCTCGGCGTTAAACAATGCGGGCCCGAAAATATTTGCAGGAAGTGAAAGTTCGAAATGCGGCAAGATATATGTGGACATGACGGGTGGGACCGAAGGCCCCAAAGAGATATATGAAGCGGCCTCAAAAGCCGGTTTCGGCACCTTTGTCGGTATGCATTATTCGGATGAACACAGAAAAGAGATAGAAAAGAATTTTATGAATATCGTGGTTGCGGGGCACATTAGCAGCGATAATCTGGGGCTAAACCTGCTTTTAGATTCCGTAATGAAACAGTGCGGCAAATTGGAAATAGTTGAGTGTTCGGGTTTTCGCAGGGTCAGCAGGACTAAGTAACAGGAGCGCATGGGCTTAATACCGCAGGATAAGATATTATTAATTAAAGAATCTTTTGACATTGTGGACTTAATAAGCGAATATGTCCGCTTGAAAAAAACAGGTCAGAATTTTAAAGGCCTGTGTCCTTTTCATACCGAGAAGACGCCTTCTTTTGTGGTCAGCCCGGTCAAGCAGATTTATCACTGTTTTGGCTGCGGTGAGGGCGGAAATGTTTTTCATTTCATTTCCAAGATGGAAAACATTAATTTTTTTGAAGCCGTAAAACTGCTGGCTGAAAAAAAAGGTATAGTAATTGAAACCGGGGATGCTGCAAAGAAAGATGAATATGAAGAGCTTTTTAAAGTCAATGAGTTCGCGGTAAAGTACTATAGACAGAAATTAAAAGAAAGCAAAACTGCGCAGGATTATCTTAGCAAAAGAAATTTAACCCCGGAGACTTTAGAAAAATTCTCCATAGGCTTCGTGCCTGATGAATGGGACGGTCTTTTAAATTATGCGAAAAGAAATAATATCAGCACGGAACTGCTTGAAAAAGCGGGGCTTATTATTAAGAGAGATAAGAAAGACGGGCATTATGACCGGTTCCGGAATAGAATAATATTCCCGATAGTCAGTAGTTTCGGCAGATTTGTGGCTTTTGGCGCCAGGGTACTGGACAATACTCTCCCGAAATACATAAATTCTCCGGAGACCCCGGTATATATTAAGGGAAAAAATCTCTATGGCTGGAATCACGCAAAAATAAATATTCCGGAAGACCTGGGCGTAGTAATTGTCGAGGGTTACCTGGATTGCATCACGTGTCATCAATACGGAATAATAAATACCGTGGCCACGCTTGGAACTTCTTTAACGAAAGATCAGGCGCTGCTTTTGAAAAGGTATACCGACAAAGTAGTTATTGCTTATGACCTGGATGCTGCAGGAATAAATGCTTCCCTGCGGGGAATTGCGGTGCTTGTGGAAGCGGGTCTGGATGTAAAGGTCGTGGTTTTTACCGGCAGTAAGGATCCGGATGAGTACCTGAACAAAGAAGGCAAAGAAGCTTTTCTTGAAAAAATTAAGTCGGCAAAAAGCATAGTGGATTTCTGGCTGGATATAGTTAAACCCGAAAATCTTGCGGACTTGAAAGGTAAATTGAAATTATTCAGTCAAATGCTGCCGGTTGTGGCGGCCGTTGCTGATGATGTTAAAAGGGAAGAATACAGAAAAACCATAGCGGCGAGGATGGGACTTCCGGAAAGATTAATCCGGGAGCAGATAGAAAGCCATTACGAAAAACTTTATAACATTACGGTCGACAAAAAGAAAGAAATAAATAAAGCTACAAATGCGAAGGTGAAGAACGCAAAGGATCTGAGGACTGAAAGAATGGAAAAGCAGCTGCTCATTCTTTCGCTTTCGGATGTCGAGGCCGCAAAGAGAGTTAAGGCCTCGGTCTTTGCCTCTGATTTTGATGATGAAGCGGTTAAAAAAATACTTGAGCTTATTTTTGTGCATTGTGAAAAGGAAGGCGGTTTTGATTATTCCGCCATGGCCGAGGAGCTGGAAGGAGAAGCCCGGAAATTGTTTACCGAGCTTAACCTGGACAAGGTCGAATATTCCGAAGAGAGCAGGCTGAAGGCCGAAAACGATCTTATCAGAGCCGTAAAGAACAACCGTCTGGAAAAAAGACTTAAAGAAATAGACGCGGAAATCAAGAAAGGGAATGTTGATAAGGAACTTAATAATGAGTATATGAGCATTCAACGGTATCTGAAAGGCGCTAAAGCAGGAAAACAGCAGGGGGAAAAGTGAAAGAATCTGCAAAAATAATTAAAAATAATAAACAGAAAATGAAAAAAGGCGAGGTTGAAAAACTCCTTATTGAAAAAGGTAAGGAAAAAGGTTATTTAACCTATCAGGAAGTGAACGAGATTATTCCTGAAGACGTAATTTCGCCGGAAGAGATCGACAACCTTTTGACAAAATTGGATGAAATGGATATTAACATTGTCGATGCGCCAAAAGAAGAGAAAGTCGCTGACCTGCACCTGGCTGCTGCAACAGATATTGCCATTGATGATCCCATCCGCCTTTATCTGCGCTCAATGGGGCAGATCTCAATACTTACCCGGGAACTGGAACTTAGTTATGCCGAGGAAATAGAAAAAGCAGAAGAAGAAATTGATAAAATACTCTTTGAGTCGCCTTTGATCCTGGCAAAATTTAAGGCCATGGCTGCCGAGGTTTTGGAGAATCAAAAAGGCATTCACGAAATAATGAACATTGATACCGAAGGAGAAATAAGCAACCGGATTATAAAAAAATATAAAAAGATTCTCAAGGATAATTTAAGAAAAATAGCCCAGGAAGAAGGAAAGATGGGGCAATTCAATAAACGCCTCGTAAAAAAATCTATTTCTGACAGACAAAGGGCGGCGCTGGAAGAGAAAAAAATAAAGAGCATTGAAAAGATAGTCGAAGTATTAATTGAATTGGATCTTAATACGGAAGAAAAGAAGAACATGATAAATACGGTCAAGAACATGACCGCCCAGATTCATGCTTTTGAACAGGAAACTGACAATATAATAAAAGATACCGGCCTGACCAAGGAAGAGCTCAGGAAGGTCTTCAATTCAAAAAAACTCAAAGGTGCCTGCAAATATTCTGTTAAAGAATTATGCGAACTATACAAAAAGATAACTGTAAATGAAAAAAATACCAGACTACTTGCGGATAATGCCGGCAGCACTTCTTCCAAGATAAAAGCTGATACCCGTCTTATTGCGGAAAACGAGGCCAGGGCCTACAATGCCAAGATGAAACTCGTCAAAGCTAATTTAAGGCTGGTTGTTTCCATAGCGAAAAAATATACCAACAGGGGACTGCATTTTCTGGACCTTATCCAGGAAGGGAATATTGGTTTAATGCGCGCTGTAGACAAATTTGAATATAAAAGGGGCTACAAGTTTTCCACTTATGCTACCTGGTGGATACGGCAGGCAATTACCCGCGCGATAGCCGATCAGGGCCGCACCATAAGAGTGCCCGTGCATATGATAGAAACTCTCAATAAACTAATTAAGAATTACAGAGAACTTGTACAGCATCTTGGACGTGATCCTCTGCCTGAGGAAGTCGCCAAAAAAATGGATCTCCCCGTTGAGAAGATCAGAGAAGTCTATAAAATAGCGCAGGAACCTATTTCGCTTGAAACGCCGATAGGTGAAGATAAAGACGGCCATCTCGGGGATATTATTGAAGACAAAGAAGTGGTTTCTCCCGCAGTTGCTGCGGCGCATATGATATTGCAAGAGCAGCTGGAAAAGGTTCTGATAACTCTAAAGAGCAGGGAAGCGGAAGTTATCCGTTTACGTTTCGGGATAAACAAACCCTATCCCTATACTCTTGAAGAAGTAGGCAATATTTTTAATATTACCAGGGAAAGAGTCCGGCAGATAGAAGCAAAAGCACTTCGTAAACTTCGTCATCCTATCAGGGCAAAATTCCTGAAAGGATTCCTGGAACAGCAGTAAATATCAATATCAGCCAAGTATTAAAAGGGCGGCTTAGGCCGCCCTTTTTTATTGACCTTTATCATAGAATTATAGAACAGAAAAGACTAAAATAAAGTATGAAAAATATTATTACTCTTTTGTTGTGTGCTTTGATATTTATTTTAGGATGTAAAAAAGAAGGGGAAACTATGAAAGAGGCATCTCAGGAAAAAGTTAAAATATTTAATTATAAAAACGGAAAAGTTGAAGAAGTTGATAAATTGACTCTCACCAGAGAGCAATTGAAGGCCTTGCCTTCCGATGTTTGTTATATTGTCAGAGATAAGGGAACGGAAGCGCCTTTTGCAGGTAAATTTAATAGTAATCATGAAAAAGGAATATATAAATGCATCGTCTGCGGTACGGACCTATTTATTTCTGATACAAAATTTGATTCCGGTACCGGCTGGCCCAGCTTTTTTCAACCGGTTTCAGAGCTAAATGTGAAAACAATCAGAGACATTTCTCTAGGAATGGTGCGCGATGAAGTTGTTTGCTCCCGTTGCGGAGCCCACCTGGGACACGTTTTTGATGATGGTCCAAAACCCACCGGGAAAAGATACTGCATGAACTCGGCCTCGCTGAGCTTCGAGAAAAAATAAAACTGCCGTTTCAACAATATACCTTGCCTTTGCTCCTTTTGAGTTGCTACAATACACCTACTTAGCTCGAGGGGGCTTTCATGAAAAACAAAAATCTCTTAATTGCATTGGCTCTTTCTATTATTGGAGCCCTAATACTCTTTGCCTATTTTTCAGGTAAGGAGAAGGAAATGACCGCCAAAGGGGCTTTAAACAAAGTTATCGTAGCTGCAAAATATATTCCCGCCGGGGCAGCCGTAACAGCGGAGCATTTAAAAACAGAAGAGGTCCCGGAACTTTATATTCAGCCCGGAGCGATAAGAAAGCCGGAACAGGCCGCAGGGGTGATTGCGCTTGCCAATATTTCTGTAGGGGAACAAATACTGGCCAATAAGATAACCGTAATAGCCGAAAATCTTTCTTCTATTGTCCCTATGGGTTACCGGGCTGTCGGTATCAATCTGGAGAATGACTCATCCCTAAACGAATTTTTAAAACCCGGAGATGTTGTTGATATACTTGGTGTTTTTGAAGAGACGGGCAAGACGTCTTATACGGCTACATTGATCCAGAGTGTACGGGTTATTGCGGTTAATGACAGTTTTGCGCCGGTAAAGAAAATAGAGGAAAATATTTTTATCGGCAGGAACGTTACCGGAAGCACTGTTGTAGTTGCTCTTGAACCCTCCGATGTTGAGATAGCGGTCTTTGCAGAGAATAAAGGAAAACTAAAACTTGTTATACGAAATCCCGGGGATGACAAAATGCTTAGCCTGCGCACTACCAGTTTCGGCAATATTCTAAGAAATCAGCAGCGTGAAGCCGTCAAGCCGGCTCCGGAAGTTCCTTTTCTGGAAATAATAAGAGGCACAGAAGGCGAAAAAGTTCCGGTAAAGAGGTGAATTATATGAAAAATATTATTTTTATTTTATTAATTTCAGTTGCAATGTTTGCCGAAGAAAAAATACAGATAACCATGGGTGAATCAAAGATTCTTGCCGTGGATGCACCAAAAAAGATAGCAGTGGGAAATCCAATCATAGCCGATGTCAAATCGGTGTCAGAGAAAGAGCTCCTCTTGATAGGCAAGTCCAGCGGTACAACCTCTCTAATAATCTGGGATAAAGAAGGCAATCAGTCTACCAGTCAGGTTATTGTGCTGGCTTCAAATATAGAAAAAACTATGGTTGAGGTTAATGCGCAGATAATGGAGATAAGAAAAGACAATGACAATAATTTTGGTATTAAATGGGAGGAAACGGTCGGGGCCTTGACGGCTGCTGAAAAAACGCTTCCTCCTTTGTTCCAGCTTGCTGATTTTGAGCGCTTGCAGAAGGTCCAGGTAAAGCTTGGTTTGCTTGTGAAAAATGGTTATGCGAAGATACTGGCCAAGCCCAGGCTTTTGACTATTTCCGGTTCAAAAGCAAAATTCCTTGCAGGCGGGGAACTTCCGGTGCTTATTCAATCCGGCAGCCAAAATAGTCCAAATACCAGCGTTGACTGGAAGACCTACGGAGTGAAACTGGATATAGAGCCGACCGCCGATGCGCTTGATAATATTAACTGCCTGATACGTGTGGAGGTCAGTAATTTAGATTCTTCCGCAGGGGTAAGCTACAACGGTTCGGTCGTTCCTGCCACTAAAACACGCTGGGCGGATACTTCCATCTATGTTAAAAAAGGCGGAACTATTGTAATAGGCGGCTTGCTTCAAACAGAAGATGTAAAAATAGAAACAGGCATTCCCGTCTTATGCGAACTGCCTCTTATTGGGGTCTTGTTTAAGTCCGTAGAAACTCAAAAACAGGAATCCGAACTGGTTATATTTGTGACCCCTTCCATTGTCGGGAAGTAGTCACACTGGTTATGTCCTGCCAGGCTTTAAAAAGCTATTGTCATAATATCCCTATTCTGATATAATCATATCCACCATTAAAATCGGGCCCTTAGCTCAGCTGGTTAGAGCGTCGGACTCATAATCCGTTGGTCGTAGGTTCGAACCCTACAGGGCCCATTAAATTTTGCTAAACAAAATTTAATAGAGCAATAGACAATAGATAGTAGAAAATAGATTAGAGTTATTCCTTTGCGTTCTATTCTCTATTGCTCTATTTTCAAATGAGTTCTTTAAGAATATTTATTTAGAAAAACAAAATTTATTGAGCAGAGCAATAGACAATAGATTAGAGCTATTCCTTTGCGTTCTACTTCTCAATTTCAAAAGAAAAACTATTATCTAAATTATCTCAACTTCCACAGGCGGTGCATATGCTTGACCTAAAACTCATCAGGGAAAACAGGGAACTTGTTGAGACAGCGCTAAAAAACAGGGGTTTTAAAGAAAGCCTATTAGAAATTCTTTCCATTGATGAAAACCGCAGAAAAATTATTCAGGAAGTAGAAGCTCTGAAATCCGCTAAAAACAAACTATCAGATGAAATAGGAAAATTAAAGCGCGAGAAAAAAGATGCTTCTGCGGAGATGGCGGAAGTGGGAAAATTAAATGTCAGGATCGCCGGTCTGGATGCGGAACTTTCCAAAGTAGACGCAAAACTAAATGATGCACTGCTTGTGCTTCCTAATATTCCCGATAAAAGTGTTCCGGTAGGTACTGATGACAAAGCCAATCCTGTAGTTAGAACGGTAGGGGATATTCCAAAATATACTTTTAAACCAAAACCGCACTGGGAAGTAGGGGAAGCCCTTGATATTATGGACTTTGAAAAAGCCGTAAAGATTGCGGCTTCCAGATTTCTTATTCTAAAAAAAGCAGGGGCAAAGCTTGAAAGGGCCCTTATTAGTTTTATGCTAGATACCCATGTTGCTGCCGGATTTACAGAGATCTATCCGCCGTATCTGGTGAACGGCAAGTCCATGCAGTCCAGCGGGCAATTGCCCAAGTTTGCCGAGGAACTTTATAAATGTTCGGAAGATGATCTTTATCTCATACCCACTGCAGAAGTTCCTTTAACAAATATGCACAGGGATGAAGTTGTTAAAGAAGATGAGCTCCCCTATAAATATGTTTCTTATTCGGCCTGTTTCAGGCGCGAGGCCGGTTCTTACGGCAAGGATCTTAAAGGACTTATTCGCGTTCATCAATTTGACAAGGTTGAGCTCTTCAAGTTTACTTCTCCGGAAAATTCTTTTACTGAATTGGAAAGCATGCTTTTGCAGGCTGAAGAGATATTGAAAATATTAAAACTTCCGTACCGGGTTATCCAACTTTGCACCGGGGATATGGGTTTTGCATCCGCCAAGACTTATGATCTGGAAGTCTGGATGCCGGGCTTGAATATGTACAAAGAAATATCTTCCTGCAGTAATTGCACGGATTTTCAGGCAAGAAGGGCTAATATAAAGTTTAAACGGAAGACAACCGGTAAATCCGAATTTGTTCATACTTTAAACGGTTCAGGTCTTGCGGTCGGCAGGACTATGGCCGCTCTGATAGAAAATTACCAACAGGAAAACGGTGATATTCTTATTCCTGAAGCCCTAAAAACGTATATGGGCGGTATGGAGAAAATAACCGTTGGCAAACCGTGATATAGTAATACTTGGCATAGAAACGTCCTGTGATGATACGGGAGCTGCCCTTGTAAAGAACGGAGAGACGATACTTTCCAGCGTAGTTTCCTCCCAGATAAAAATACACAGCGAATTTGGCGGTGTAGTCCCGGAACTTGCTTCCAGAAGTCACCTGGAGAACATATATATAGTAATAGAAGAAGCGCTTAAGGAAGCCAGGTTTAAGATGGAAGATATTGACGGGGTCGCAGTTACTTATGGTCCGGGGCTGGTCGGGTCTATTTTGATAGGTATAGAAGCCGCCAAAGCGATCGCATATACATATAGAAAGCCCCTACTTGGCGTCAATCATCTGGAAGGTCATATTTTCTCAACTCTCCTTGAAGGAAAAAAACCAAAATTCCCTTTTCTGGCGCTGATAGTTTCCGGAGGTCACACCGAGCTTGTTCACGTAAAAGAATTTGGAAAATATAAAATTATAGGAAAAACCAGGGATGATGCTGTAGGGGAAGCCTTTGATAAGGTTGCAAAACTGCTTAACCTGGGTTACCCCGGGGGGCCGCTGGTAGAAAAACTCGCGAAAGATTCCATAAACAGGGTGAAATTCCCGGAAGCCGTAATGAAAGACGGGAGTTTTGATTTTTCTTTCTCCGGTCTTAAAACTGCGGTATTGACCGCAAAAAAAGCCAATAATAACATTGATTCCAAGGCCCTTTGTGCCGGATTTCAGGATGCGGTTATTGCTGCTCTGCTCAATAAAACCATAGCGGTTGCTGCAAAGCTAAAAGTTAAGCGGGTTGTGCTGGGCGGCGGGGTGGTTGCTAATAAAACTATCCGTGAGGAATTTCTAAAAATAGGAAGACAGGAGGGTGTGGATATTTTCTTTCCTTCGGTCTCACTCTGTACGGATAACGGTGCAATGATAGCAACGGCGGGTTATCTCAAATTCCTTAAGAAAAAATTCTCGAGCTTTGATCTAAATGCCGATCCCGGTTTGAAGTTATGAGCCTTGCATTAATAATACTGATAATAATAGTAGTTGCGTACGATTATCTTAACGGGATGAACGATTCAGGAAATATTGTTGCCTCCATGGTCTCTTCAAGGTCTTTGTCTTTACGCTCTGCGTTACTTCTTGCCGCAGTATTTGAGTTTATCGGACCTCTTGTTCTCGGTACTGCAGTGGCTAAAACTATCGGCAGCGGTCTGGTTGATCCGGCGGTTATTGATCTTCGAATTCTTTATGCCGCAGTACTCGGCGCTATAACGTGGAATCTCGGGACTCAGTTTCTGGGCTTTCCGTCAAGTTCGTCTCATGCGCTGCTTGGCGGAATCATAGGCGCTGTTGCTGTCTCCGCAGGTATAAAGACTATAAATTTTGCCGGAGTTTTGAAGATCCTTATCGTTTTATTAACTTCACCGCTTCTCGGCTTCCTTTTTAGCTACCTGATAATGAAATTGCTGTTTTATATAAGCAGAAATGCCACGCCCAAGTTCAATAATGTATTCAAATTTCTACAAATTCCCTCTTCAATATTTCTTGCCGTAAGTCATGGAGGAAATGATGCGCAAAAATCCATGGGTATAATAGTGATTGGTCTTATTACCTGCGGTACGCAAAGTGCTTTTTCAATACCTTTGTGGGTAATGTTGCTTTGTTCTTTTGCCCTTGCCCTGGGTATTCTTACCGGGGGAATGAAGATAATGAAAACCCTGGGTTCCAAAGTTTTCAAGGTTAAACCTATTCATGGTTTTGGTATTCAATTTTCTTCAGCACTGGTTATTTTTTCCGCGGCTTTGATAGGTAGTCCGGTTTCAACCACGCATGTTGTTTCTTCTTCCGTTATCGGTGCAGGCAGCAGCGTCGGTTTAAATAAAGTAAGGTGGGGAACGGTAACGGATATTATTCTTTCCTGGGTTCTTACCCTTCCGCTTTCCGCCCTTATAGCTATTGTTTTTTACTATGGTATAAGGTATATTAATCTTTAGACGAAAAAAAGGAGATTTTAATTATGTCGTTTTTTAGAAAGAAGATAGATTTCTTTAATATACTTACGGAACAAACTGACAAAACTATGGAAGGAATGCAGGCTCTTGAGGAATATATGAAAAACCCCTCAGAAGAACTTGTGAAAAAGGTATTTGATTTGGAGAGGGAAGCAGACGGTATCAGAAGGACTTTAATTGATGAGCTAAATAAAACCTTTGCAACCCCTATCGACCGGGAAGACTTGTTTGAACTTTCAAGAGAAATAGATGATATTATAGATTATGCCAAAAGCACGGTTGATGAAATGCAGCTTCTGGAAATAAAAAGCAGTGAGCATCTTAAGAAAATGGTAGCGCTGTTGGTCAAGGCCACTCTGGAAATAAAAGATGCTGTCGGACGGCTTAAAGAAAATCCAAAGATTGCCAGTGAACATGCTTTACGAGCCAAAAAACTTGAAAACCAGATAGAGCTTGTGTATAGGGACGCTATTAAGGATTTGTTTGATGGTACAGATGTAATTTATATGCTAAAGACCAGGGAAATTCTAAGACATTTAAGCAATGCCGGTGACCGGGTTGACCAGGTTGCCAATGTTATTTCAAGTATCGTCGTAAAGATGAACTAAAAAGGAGGGCTTATGGAGCATATAAAAAAACACATCAAGGATGTCCCTAATTTTCCTAAGAAAGGTATAATATTTAAAGATATTACGCCACTTTTAATGAATCACAAAGCGCTCAGTGAAGTAATTGATGCCTGGGTTGCTCAGTTAAAGAAACAGAAGATAAATAAGGTCGTGGCGATGGAATCAAGAGGTTTTCTTTTTGGGGTTCCGGTCGCTTTAAGACTTAAGGCAGGTTTTGTCCCCGTAAGAAAACCCGGGAAGTTGCCGAGAAAAACCTTGAGCCAGTCTTTTTCTCTTGAGTATGGCACGGACAAGCTGGAAATTCACCGGGATGCCATAAAAAAAGGGGATCGGGTTCTAATAATTGACGATGTGCTTGCGACAGGAGGCACAGCTGAAGCCGTGACCAAACTTATAGAAAAACTTGGCGGCAAGGTTACAGCCCTGGCGTTTCTCATGGAACTTTCTTTCTTGAACGGCAGAGATAAACTTAAAGGTTACAAAGTAAATTCCCATATAAAATACTAGGAAAAATATGAAAAAAATAATTGCTTTGTTTTGTTTTATTGCATTGGCAACTACATTTGCCTCCGCAAAAGTAAGGCCTGCCGAAGAATTAAAGTTTGAGAAAATTGGTATCGGGATAGTGCTTGGGGATCCTCTAGGCATTTCAGCAAAACTCTGGCTGAATAAAGAAACAGCTTTTGTCGGGGTGCTTTCCGTTTCAACTGACCGGGCATTTTATCTTCATGCTGACTATCTTACGCATAATTACGTGTTTTTAAAGGAATTAGCCAAAGACCTGAAGGAATCAGAACTGGTACTTTATTACGGCGGCGGCGCATATCTTGCTTTCTGGAGCAACGGTCCTTTTGGGCTCGGTGCACGGCTTCCTGTTGGTGTTGAATATCTGGCAAACCCTTTTGATATTTTTGTCGAACTTGCCCCGGTATTTTCTTTAACACCTTCTATGGGCCTTGGCCTGCAGGGGGGAATTGGTGTCCGCTTTAATTTCTGAAAACTCAAAAAATAATAATCTTTATGTGATTCTGGGTGTCCTTGCATTATTGTTGACTTCCGGCTTAACATATTTGTTGGCTCTTGCTTTACCGGCTCTAGATGCGATATATATTTTTTATATTATTCAATTGCATATATTTCTGCTTTTGGTTAATCATACCCTGAATATTCTAAAAGTAAAAAGTCTTATACTTTTTAGTTTACCGCTGAAAATAAACAGAAGGCTGAATAATATTGTTTTCAAGATCTCCCGGGGCCTTGTCTTCTTTTCTAAAAAGGCAGGCGAAAAACTGGAACAGGATTTCATTGAGTTCAGCGCACGGCTCGCAAAAGCGGGAGGGATAAAATATAAGCCGGAAGAACTGCTCATTCTTCTTCCCAGGTGCATGCAAAACTCTGAATGCAAATATAATGTTGTTAATAATATGGAAAACTGCAGCTCGTGCGGCAAGTGTGATATTAAGGCCATAAGAGAAACCATAGCAGGCACCGGAATAAAAGCGGCTGTTGTAACCGGAGGCACTCAGGCCCGGGCGCTAGTAAAAAAACATAATCCAAAAATGATAATTGCTGTAGCCTGTGAAAGAGAACTTATCAGCGGCATTTTTGATGTGCCTGCCTGTGAAGTAATTGGTTTTATTAATGAAAGGCCTGAAGGCCCGTGTCTAAATACCAGGGTAAGCGTAGCCAATCTGGCGGTTACCCTTAAAAATTTAACTAAATAATCAAAAGGAAAAATGCTGGATAGTTTCGGAGTTCTAGCCATAACCGCTGTTTCGTTGGGCGTTGTTCATACTTTAACGGGTCCGGATCATTATATTCCTTTTGTCGCCATGGCAGAAGCCAGGCAGTGGAGCATTGCCAAGACAATGCTTATTACTTTTCTTTCCGGTTTGGGACATATCTTAAGTTCAGTGCTAATTGGTTTTGCGGGGATAATGATAGGGAAATCTCTGCAAAAACTGACACTTTTCGAAACCGCAAGAGGAGATATCGCTGCCTGGCTTATGATTATTTTTGGGCTGGTGTATTTGATCTATGGTGTCAAAAAAGCCATAAAGAATAAAGATCACAAACATGAGCATTATCATTTGGACTCAAAGCATCATTCGCATAACCATTGCCATAAAGCAGAGCATCTGCACGTTCATACTGAAGGCAAAAAAGATATTTCTGCCTGGATACTTTTTACACTGCTGGTGTTTGGCCCCTGTGAACCTCTAATCCCGGTTTTGATAATACCTGCATTGAAAAACAGTGTCCTGGATACAGTTCTAATAACCGGTTTATTCGGTGCGGCTACTATTTTAACTATGCTGGGAACTGTACTGGTCTTGTACTTTGGGGTAAAAAAGATATTTTCTGCTAAATTATTAAGATTTAATCACGCCATAGCCGGAGGAACAATATTAATGTCGGGCTTAGCCGTAAAGATATTTAATCTATGACTTACTCTGCTTACTTTGACTGTCAAACAGGCATCTCCGGGGATATGATACTCGGGGCCTGTGTTGACGCCGGGGCTCCGTCATCTGCCATAAAAGCAGAAATAAAAAACCTTAAACTAAACAACTGTAGTCTCTCCGTAACCCGGGTTATAAAAAAAGGTATTTCTGCATCAAAAGTAGAAGTGCATATTCACGAGCATCATCACCACCACGGGCATTCACACAGTCACTCAAAATATATTGAGATAGACCGGTTTATAAAAAATTCAGCTTTAAGGAGTTCCTTAAAAGACCGGACCCGGGAGATATTTCTTGAAATTGCCAGAGCTGAATCCAAAGTGCACGGAGAAAGTTTAAAACAGATACATTTTCACGAATTGGGGAGCCCGGATACAATTGTGGATGTAGTAGGTGCTCTGGTTTGTTTTGAAGAATTAAAAATAGAAAAAATATTTTCCTCCCCGTTAAATGTTGGTGGAAATATTCTTATTAAGACAGCTCACGGGCTTCTTCCTAATCCTGCGCCCGCAACGGTGGAAATACTGAAAGGTCTGCCAATTTATATTTCCGAGATTCCTTTTGAAACAGTGACACCTACGGGAGCCGCAATACTAAAAGTAATGAGGGAAAAAAACAAAGAGTTGATACCCGGTAGTATGAATATGGAAAGAATAGGTTATGGAGCCGGAGAGAGAGAGCTTTCTGACAGCCCTAATCTGCTCCGTGTGCTTATAGGGGAAGTTGCTGCATTTGTTGACAAAGAAGAAGTGGTGGTTATGGAATCTAACATTGATGATTCTTCTCCTCTTGTTTATGAGACACTCATGGAAAAACTTTTCAAGGCAGGAGCACTCGATGTTGCGCTGGTGCCAATCCAAATGAAAAAGAAGCGCCCGGCGGTGAAACTCGAGATTATTTGCGAAAAAAATATTTCCGATAAACTGGCTAAAATAGTTTTTGAGCAAACCTCAACTTTTGGGGTAAGAATGTATCCGGTCTCACGCATCAAACTGGAGAAAGATCTAAAACAAATTTCTACGCCGTACGGAAAGATAAGAGTCAAGACCGGCCGGTTAAACGGTAAAATAATGAGCGTTTCTCCTGAATATGATGACTGTAAGAAACTTTCCTATAAAATCAATGTTCCTATCAAGACCATACTTTCTGCTGCCATTTTGCCGGCTAAGAAGAACGGGTAAGGATCTTAACCAGTCAATAAACAAATAACCTTTATAAATACAATACATTTTGCGTCAAATATGTATAGCGTTTAATGAGTACCCTGCCTTTCCGGCTATTTTTACGTTCTAAGAACCGGAATTTGCAGGTAAATATAATTGCCGTTATATTGATTAATAACAGCTTAAACTATTGACAGCACAATGGCGATTATGATAAAATCTTACTTCCGTAATTACGCTTACGGGATATTTATATTTTTGTATTTTTATGTTTTATTATTTTGCCCATGTAGCTCAGTTGGCTAGAGCACATCCTTGGTAAGGATGAGGTCATCGGTTCAATCCCGATCGTGGGCTTTGAAAATTACCGGAAAAAATATTCAAGGGAGGAACGCGCAATGGGTAAGGCAAAATTTGAAAGAACAAAGCCGCATGTAAACGTAGGAACGATCGGACACGTGGATCATGGCAAGACGACATTAACGGCAGCGTTGACGACAGTAATGGCGTCAAAAGGACTTGCGACAGTGGTACCGTATGATGAAGTCGCGAAGGCGTCAGAATCCCAGGGAAGAAGAGACCCGACAAAAATATTAACGATCTCAACCTCACATGTTGAGTATCAGTCAGAGAAGAGACATTATGCGCACGTAGACTGCCCGGGACACGCGGACTATATAAAGAACATGATAACCGGAGCAGCGCAGATGGACGGCGCGATACTTGTGGTTTCCGCAGTAGACGGCCCGATGCCGCAGACGAGAGAACATATCTTGCTGGCGCGTCAGGTCGGAGTACCGCACATGGTAGTATTTTTAAACAAAGTTGATTTAGTGGAAGATAAAGAACTTGTGGACCTGGTTGAAGAAGAAGTCAGAGATCTTTTAAAGAAGTATGAATTTCCCGGAGATAAAACACCGGTAATCAGAGGGTCTGCAATAAAGGCAATAGAGGATCCTACCGGCGAATGGGGAAATAAAATATTAGAACTGATCAATGCGCTTGATACATTTATACCTGAGCCGAAGAGAGAAATAGATAAACCCTTCCTTCTTGCGGTAGAAGATGTGTTCTCAATAACGGGAAGAGGCACAGTGGCAACGGGCAGGATCGAACGGGGTAAGATACATGTTAACGATGAAGTAGAAATAATCGGATTAAAAGATACACGCAAGTCAGTAGTAACCGGCGTGGAAATGTTCAGGAAACTTTTGGACGAAGGCTTTGCGGGCGACAACGTAGGCGTGCTTCTTCGCGGAGTAGAAAAGGACCAGATAGAAAGAGGCCAGGTTATTGCGAAGCCGGGATCAATAACGCCGCACAAGAAATTTAAAGGTCAGGTCTATATTTTGACAAAAGAAGAAGGCGGAAGACATACACCGTTCTTTAATAACTACAGGCCGCAATTCTATTTCAGGACCACGGACGTAACGGGCTCTATCAAGCTGCCGGCGGGAGTCGAAATGGTAATGCCTGGAGATAACGTACCGATGGAAGTAGAGTTGATCACGCCTATCGCAATGGAAAAAGAATTAAGATTCGCTATCAGAGAGGGCGGCCACACCGTAGGTGCAGGCGTTGTTTCTGAGATCTTAGAGTAAATCAAAAATAAAAGGTAAGGATAAAACTATGTTGGAAACAGTACTGTTGGTCTGCCCGGATTGCAAAAGAAAGAATTATGCGACCGCAAAAAATAAGAAGAAAAATCCGGATAAATTAGCAATGAATAAATACTGTAAATGGTGCAAAAAACACACTATTCACAAAGAAACAAAGGCTTAAAAAAATCGCGTAGGCATGATAGGCCTGTAGCTCCAACTGGCTAGAGCGGCGGTCTCCAAAACCGCGGGTTGTAGGTTCAAATCCTGCCAGGCCTGCTTTAAAAGGAGAGCTATGTTTAAGAAGATCGGTGATTTTTTAAAAGAGGTAAGGGTTGAGATGACCAAAGTTTCCTGGCCGGGACGGGAGGAACTTATTGGTTCAACGGTAGTAGTTATTTCCGTTGTGGCAATTCTATCGGCCTTTACCGGTATAGCAGATGTTTTAATAAGCAAGGTTCTCGAATTAATAATAGTAGGTATATAAGCATGGATAAAAAATGGTACATAATCACGACTTATTCAGGTTGGGAAGAAAAAGTAAAAGCCAACCTGGAATACCGGGCTAAGACCAACGGCATGACGGAAAGTATTGCCCAGGTTTTAATACCAAAAGAAGAGGTCATAGAAGTTAAAGGCGGAAAAAAGAAGACCGTCTCTAAAAAGTTTTATCCGGGCTATATTCTTGTTGAAATGGATCTTAATGATGACACGTGGACTATAGTAAGGAATACTCCTAAAGTTACCGGTTTTGTAAGAGCAGGGACAAAACCTCTGGCGCTTAATGAAGAGCAGATCGCTACCATTATGGGGCAGATAAAAGGTGATATTCCTATACCTAGACATGTTGTGGAATATGAAAAAGGTCAGCTGGTAAGAGTTAAGGATGGACCTTTCCTGAATTTCTCCGGAGTTATTGAAGAAATCTACCCTGACAGGATGAAAGCCAAGGTGATGGTTTCAGTTTTCAATCGGCCTACGCTTGTTGAGATAGAGTTTGAGCACATAGAAAAACAATAAAAAACTGTTACGCACAGCGCGGGTATTTTTCCCCTGTACACTGCGCTTCGCTTCAAGGGGGAAGTAAAAATTTAAGGAGTTTGTATGCCGCCAAAAAAAGTTGCAGCGTTAGTTAAGTTGCAGGTCACAGCAGGAAAAGCAAATCCTGCTCCGCCGGTAGGTCCCGCATTGGGACAACACGGCGTTAACATAATGGACTTCTGCAAACAGTTCAACGCCAAGACTTCGGAACCAAAACACGAAGGATTGATCATACCGGTAGTTATTACCGTGTATGCGGACAGGAGCTTCACGTTTATTATGAAAACCCCTCCTGCTTCCGTGCTTATAAAGAAAGCAATCGGTCTGGCAAAAGGTTCCGGACAGCCGAACAAAACAAAAGTCGGCAAGATAACCAAAGCACAGGTAAGAGAAATTGCTACCATGAAAATGGAGGACCTGAATACCACCAAGCTGGAATCAGCTATGAGAATGGTTGAAGGGACCGCCAAGAACATGGGCATAGAAGTGACAGAGTAGGGGGAGAAATGGGAAAAAGAATAACAGAATTAGCAAAGAAAGTTGATGCTTCCAAAAAATACGCCCTCTCTGATGCGGTTAACCTGGTTAAGGATCTTGCGAAAGCGAAATTCGACGAATCGGTTTTGCTCACGATTAAACTTGGAGTGGATGTAAAGCAGTCGAACCAGGCCGTAAGAAGCAGCGTAGTATTGCCGCACGGTACCGGTACAGTACCCCGGGTTCTCGTATTTGCAAAAGGTGAAAAAGAAAAAGAAGCTCTTGAAGCCAAAGCAGATTTCGTGGGTGCGGAAGATATGGTAGAAAAAGTCATGGGTGGTTGGAGAGATTTTGATGTTGTAATTGCGACTCCGGACATGATGAGAGATATCGGTAAACTCGGTAAGGTGCTTGGACCCTCGGGTCTGATGCCTAATCCGAAATCCGGCACGGTCACAAATGACCTTGCCAGAAGCGTTAAAGAAGCCAAAACCGGAAGAATTGAATTTAAATCTGATGTTGGCGGTGTTGTTCATTCAGTTATAGGTAAAGCTTCTTTTGATCCCCAGAAGCTTCTGGACAATGCCAATACGCTGATGGAAGCGGTTATTAAAGTAAGGCCGCAGGGCGTTAAAGGCGTTTTCATTCAGAAGGTTATTCTACATTCTACGATGAGTCCGGCTGTCAACATTGATACCAAGCCGTACTTAAGCGTATAAGGGGGCAGAGATGAGCAAAGCTCAATTACTAAAGGCCGAAGAAGTAAAAGCTCTCGCCGCAAAGTTTACAAAAGCGAAGGGCATAGTCTTTACAAACTTTACCGGCTTAACAGTTGAAGATACTACTGATTTCAGAAAAAAGGTCTCAAAAGCCGGTCTGGAATATAAAGTTATAAAAAATAACATTATACTCAGGGCACTGAAAGAAGTTAAACTCGAAGATCTTCAGAGGTTCATAGACGGTCCTACAGGGGTTGTCTTGAGCAATGACGATCCTGTTATTGCGGCGAAGTTGGTAAGAGATTTCTTTAAAGCCCACCAGAATCTGAAAGTTAGAGCCGGTGTGGTTGAAGGTAAAGGTGTTGGCCCTGCAGAGGTAACTATTGTCGCGGATATACCGTCCCGTGATATTCTTTTGGGTAAGGTTGCGGGCGGCTTGAAAGCGCCTCTTTATAAACTCGTGTTTGTGCTAAATGCCAACGTTCAGAAATTGGTAGGCACGCTTGACGCGATAAAAAAGCAGAAAGAAACTGCGAAATAAAAGAAATTTTACAGGAGGATAGTATGGCGAATTTAACAAAAGAAGAAATTTTGGAAGGTGTATCAAAAATGTCGGTGCTTGAGCTTACTGAGCTTATTAAGAGCATGGAAGACAAGTTTGGTGTTTCAGCGGCAGCGCCGGTAGCGGCAGCAGCGGCTGGAGCAGCTCCGGCAGCGGCAGCGGAAGCACAATCTTCATTCACGGTAATGCTTACTGCGGCCGGCGCGAGCAAGATTCCGGTCATTAAAGTAGTAAGGGAAATAACCGGACTTGGCTTGAAAGAAGCGAAGGACCTTGTTGATGGAGCCCCCAAAGCAGTAAAGGAAGGGCTTTCCAAAGACGAAGCAGAGAAAATGAAAGCGAAATTTGACGGCAGCGGAGCAACCATAGAAATTAAGTAATACTTTTTTGCAGGGGTCCGGTTAACGGACCCCTGTAAATTTCTGATTTCATAGGAAGTAAAAGTCGTGAAGAACCCCCGTTTCACGTGATGAACGCGAAAACGGGATTTACTTTCCCGGAGGGAAAATGGAAGATTTTGACAGATTAGGGAAGCGCAAAAGGAAAGATTTTTCGAAGCTTCCTAAAGTACAAGAATTACCCAACTTGATTGAAGTCCAAAAAACTTCTTATTTTGGTTTTCTCCAAAAAGAAGTTGCCCCTGATAAGAGAAAAAACTCCGGATTACAGGGTGTCTTAAATGAAATATTCCCTATCGTTTCAATGAAAGGAAACATTACTCTTGAATTTGTTAACTTTACGCTGGGAGAGCCAAAGTTTTCGGTGACCGAGTGCAAAGAAAGAGAAATGTCTTTCAGTGTACCGTTAAAGTTCACGGTAAGAATGATAGTTACAGATCTGGAAAACCCTTCAAAGAAAGTTAAGGAAATAAAAGAACAGGAAATTTATGTCGGCGAAATCCCTCTCATGACGGAAAACGGCACCTTTGTAATTAATGGTGCTGAACGCGTTATTGTTTCTCAACTTCACAGATCTCCGGGCGTGTCTTTTGATGAATTGGAAGACAAACTGTTTTCCCCTTTTGGGAAAATTTATACGGCCAAGGTGGTTCCTTACAGGGGTTCCTGGTTGGAATTTGAGTTTGATACCAATGAAATTCTTTATGCGAGAATTGATAAAAAAAGAAAGTTCTTTGCCACTATAATGCTTCGGGCGCTAGGTTACGCAACCAATGAAGAGATCATTAAACTATTTTACAAGTCCGTAGAAGTAAGTGTGAAAGACCGGGAAAAAGTTGAAAATAAGAAGCTGGCGAAAGATGTTAAACTCTCAAAAGGCGGGGTGGTTTTAGCCGGTAGAACTATTGACCTTGATTTATATAATAGTCTCCTGGAAAATGAAGTTAAGAAAGTTGAGATTGTTGATTCTGCTGATATTGAAGACAAGATAAATCTTATTCCGACTATTATTAAAGATAATGTCAATCCCACAAAAGAAGACGCAATAATGGAAATATACAAAAAAATGCGTCCCGGCCAACCGGTAACTCTTGAATCAGCAAAAGTATTTTTTGATAATATGTTTTTTAATTCCAAAAGATACGATCTTGGAAAAGTCGGAAGATATAAAATAAATAAAAAACTGTATCCTGATAAGGAGAAACAATTTGGTTTGGAAGTCAGAGTTCTTAAAAATGAAGATATCTTAAGAACGCTTAAATATTTGTTAAAGCTAAGCAATGGTTCCGGAGAAAAAGATGATATCGATCATTTCGGTAACAGGAGAGTCCGGGCAGTAGGAGAACTTGTAGAAAATCAATTCAGGATTGGCTTGGTCCGGATGGAAAGATTTATCAGAGAAAAAATGTCCATGGTTGATACAGAAGTTGCCATGCCTACGGATATTGTGAATACAAAGCCTATCTCAGCTGCGCTTCGTGAATTTTTTGGAACCAATCAACTTTCCCAGTTCATGGATCAGACCAATCCTCTTGCAGAATTGACGCATAAAAGAAGATTGTCTGCGCTTGGACCCGGTGGCTTAGACAGGGACAGAGCGGGCTTTGAAGTTAGAGACGTTCATTACACCCATTACGGGAGAATGTGTCCTATAGAAACTCCTGAAGGTCCGAATATAGGTTTAATCTCTTCCTTGTCCGCTTACGCCAGGATTAATGATCTTGGTTTTATAGAAACTCCTTACAGAGAAGTTAAAAACGGAGTAGTTTCTAATAAAATAGTATTTCTTGCAGCCGATGAAGAAGACGCTTTTACTATCGCTCAAGCAAATGCTCCTGTGGATGAAAAGGGTAGGCTTACAGAAAAGCTGCTGGTCGCCAGGAATAAAGGTGATTTCCCTCTTGTTCCTCCGGAGAAGATTGATTATATGGATGTTTCTCCCATGCAGTTAGTTTCCATTTCTACTGCTTTGATACCTTTTCTGGAACATGACGATGCAAACAGAGCTCTTATGGGTTCTAATATGCAGCGTCAATCTGTACCTCTTGTAAATTCTGAGGCTCCTATCATCGGAACCGGAATTGAATATAAAGTCGCCTATGATTCGGAAGTTATGGTTTTAGCAAAAAATGCCGGAATAGTTGTTTATGTTGATGCCAAACGAGTGGAGATAGGTACTGACTCGGGAAAGATAGATGTCTATAACATGATAAAGTATAGAAGATCCAACCAGGACACCTATATTAATCAGCGGCCTATTGTCCGAAAAGGTCAGAAACTGGTCAAAGGTCAGGTTATAGCTGACGGACCTTGCACGGAAAGAGGCGAGCTGGCTCTGGGGCAAAATGTTATGGTAGCCTTAATGCCTTGGAGAGGTTATAACTTTGAGGATGCGATAGTTTTGAATGAAAATCTTCTAAAAGAAGATAAGTTCTCCTCAATTCATATAGAAGAGTTTTCAATAGATGCCAGAGATACTAAACTTGGAGAGGAAGAAATAACCAGAGATATCCCTAATGTCAGCGACGAGGCTCTTAGTAATCTTGACGAGGGCGGGATAATAAGAATAGGTGCTGAAGTTAATCCCGGTGATATACTTGTCGGCAAAGTTACTCCTAAAGGCGAGTCAGAAAGCACGCCAGAAGAAAAATTACTCAGGGCGATTTTTGGGGAGAAAGCAAAGGATGTTAAAAATGCCTCTCTTAAAGTTCCTCCGGGTTCCAGCGGCATTGTTGTTGATATCAAGATCTTTTCAAGAAAAGAATCAACGACAAAAATAAAAGAAAAAGAAATGAGAAAAAAAGTAGATAGCGAATATGATGCTTTGGTAGAAGAAATTAAAAACGAAAAAGACATGGAAATAAGTGCGATAAAGAAAAATTTTAAAGACAAGAAAGAAGCAGAAGAAAAAATAAGAATAGAAAAGGAAAAAGCCCGGATCCGTCTCGAAGAACTTGAGTTCAAAAAGAACCGGGAACTGGATAACCGCGCGGAAGGAGATACTCTTCCTGCCGGGGTAATAAAACTGGTTAAAGTTTATCTTGCCACCAAGAGAAAAATTGAAGTGGGTGATAAGATGGCCGGTCGGCATGGAAATAAAGGTATTATCGCAAAAATAGTTCCGCCGGAAGATATGCCTTATATGCCTGATGGCAGACCTGTGGATATCGTTTTAAATCCTCTGGGTGTTCCGGGACGTATGAATGTCGGACAGGTTCTTGAGGCGCATCTAGGTTGGGCGGCAAGGGTTATGGGCTATTATGTATCAACGCCTGTGTTTGATGGAGCAACAGAACTTGAAGTTAAAGGCGCTCTTAAAGAAGCAGGTTTGCCCATTAGCGGTAAATCAATACTTTATGACGGTGTAACAGGCGAAAAATTTGATTCTGAGGTCACGGTCGGCAACATGTATATAATGAAGCTTTCTCACCTTGTTGATGATAAAGTACATGCAAGATCCACCGGACCGTACTCGTTAATTACCCAGCAGCCTCTTGGAGGTAAAGCTCAATTCGGCGGCCAGAGATTCGGAGAAATGGAAGTTTGGGCGCTTGAAGCATACGGAGCTGCAAATATTCTTCAAGAGATACTGACAGTAAAGAGCGATGATGTAAACGGAAGGACCAAGATGTATGAAGCCATAGTGAAAGGCAGAAATACACCTGAACCCGGTTTACCTGAATCGTTTAATGTTTTGGTTAAGGAATTGCAGGGCCTCGGACTCGACGTTAATCTTGTAAAAGACCCGAATATAAAAGATTTGAGTGCTAAGGGTATTTTAAAAGAGCTGAACGCAAAAGAGCCTGAAGTAGGTTTGAAGGAAAAAACTTTTATTGATGAAGTAGAAGAAGTCGCCCCGAAAAAGAAAGAAAAAAAATCCAAAAAGTAACTGATGACCGTTATTTACGGCTATCTATTGACTAAGGAGCGTTGCAAGTGGCTAGAGTTAGAGAAGTAATAAAAAACGCAAAGCTAATTGAAGCAGAAGTTGAAAAGAGGCTGGATTTTAACTCAATTCTTGTTAAACTGGCTTCTCCTGAAACAATAAGAAAATGGTCCCACGGAGAGGTTAAAAAGCCCGAGACCATTAACTACAGAACCTTTCGGCCAGAAAAAGACGGTCTATTTGACGAGAAGATATTCGGACCGACTAAGGACTGGGAATGCTATTGTGGTAAATATAAAAGGATCAAGTACAGAGAAATAGTCTGTGAAAGATGCGGCGTTCAAGTTACCTCTTCTAAAGTTAGGCGTGAGCGCATGGGGCATATTGAACTTGCAAGTCCCGTAACTCATATCTGGTTCTTAAAATCTATTCCCTCGAGAATAGGTATTTTGCTTGATATGCCTACCAAGGAACTTGAAAGAGTAATTTATTATGAAAGCTATGTTGTTATTGATCCAGGTACTACAGACTTGCCTAAAAAGCAGTTGCTTTCGGAAGAAGATCTTCAGAAGTGTAAATCAAAATACGGCGCAGCCTCCTTTAAATATAAGATAGGGGCAGATGCCGTCCGGGTACTTCTTGAGGAAATAAAACTTGAAGAACTTTCCAAACAATTAAAAGATGATATTAAAGGTACTGATTCTGTTAATAAAAAGAAAGATTTGATAAAAAGACTTCGTATTGTAGAAAACTTCAGAAAGTCAGGAAATCATCCGGACTGGATGGTGTTGGATGCGCTCCCGGTAATACCACCGGACCTGAGGCCTTTAGTTCCTCTTGACGGAAGCCGGTTTGCCTCCTCTGATCTTAATGACCTTTACAGAAGGGTTATTAACAGAAACAACAGATTGAAAAGATTGATGGAAGCGAAAGCTCCGGATATTATTATTAATAATGAAAAAAGAATGTTGCAAGAAGGTGTAGACGCCCTCTTTGACAACGGAAGACGCGGAACTCCTGTAAAAGGCAGCCGTAATAAACCCTTGAAATCTTTATCCGATATGTTGAAGGGTAAGCAAGGGCGTTTTAGACAGAATTTACTTGGTAAACGTGTTGATTATTCTGGTCGTTCTGTTATTGTTGTTGGTCCCGAACTCAAACTTTACCAGGCAGGTATACCGAAAAAGATGTTGCTTGAACTCTTCAAGCCTTTTATTATTAAAAAACTTGAAGACAAGGGTTATGTTCATACTGTAAAGAGCGCCCGCAAGATGGTTGAGAGCGTTAAACCTGAAGTCTGGGAAATTTTGGAAGAAGTCATTAAAGATCACCCTATTATGTTAAACCGTGCTCCTACACTGCACAGACAAGGTATTCAGGGTTTCGAAGCGTTGCCGATAGAAGGTTCTGCTATAAGGGTCCATCCTCTTGTGTGTACCGCATTCAATGCGGACTTTGATGGAGATCAAATGGCGGTGCACGTTCCTCTTTCGCCTGAGGCCATTACCGAGTGCCGGACACTTGTACTTTCTTCTAATAATGTGTTTGCTACTTCCAGCGGTGCGCCTCTTGCGGCACCTGCCAGAGAAATAGTCGCCGGTATTGCCTATATGACAAAGCTTAAGACAGCTGCAAAAGGCGAAGCCAAAATATTTTCAAACTTCCAGGAAGCAATATTGTCTTATGACATGAAACAAGTGGATCTGCACGCTGTTATTGTTGTTCCTAAAGCGGATTTCGACAGAGACCCCGTAAAGGAAACCAAAGACAAAAAAGAATCAGAAAGAAAACTTAATATTTACAGAATGTCGCAGAAAAAATATGGGATAAAGGAAGAAGTAAAAGAAATTCCTTCTAATATGCTTGTAACTTCAATTGGCAGAATAATTGTGTACAGATGCTTGCCGAAAGGTTTCAAGTTCTTGAATAAAGAACTTGCAAAAAGAGAACTCGCGGATCTGGTCACGGACTGTTTCAAACAATACGGCAATGCTGAAACTGTGTCTTTACTGGACAGGCTTAAAGATCTTGGCTTTGAATATGCCACGAAGTCCGGTTTTACTATCTGCATTGATGATATGGTTGTGCCTACCGAAAAGAAAGAAATTATTGCCAACGCAAAACACGAAGTAGAAAAAATAACCAATCAGTATAGAAAAGGTGTCATTACGGATATCGAAAGGTATAATAAAGTTATCGATATTTGGATGCATGCCACGGACAGAGTTTCTCAAAATATGCGCGACGGAATGAAAAAAGACCGGGAAGGTTTCAATCCTATTCATCTTATGGTTGAGTCCGGTTCCCGCGGTAATATCATGCAAGTTAGGCAGCTGGCGGCCATGAGAGGTTTGATGGCCAGACCGCAGCAAAAAATCACCGGAGGAAAAGGCGAAATTATTGAGCAGCCTATCACTTCTAATTTTAGAGAAGGATTAAGCGTTCTTGAGTATTTCATTTCAACTCACGGCGGCCGTAAAGGTCTTGCTGATACCGCTCTGAAAACTTCTGATGCGGGTTATTTAACAAGACGTCTTGTTGATGTTGCTCAGGATGTTATTATAAATGAAGAAGACTGCAAGACTTTAAGAGGAATAACTATCGGGGCCATAAAAGAAGGTATGGATATAATGGAACCTTTGAAAGACAGGATTGTCGGGCGTGTTGCGCTTGATAATGTTGTTGATCTTCTGACTGCAGAACCTCTTGTTAAAGCAGGCGAAGTTATAGATGAAGAAAAGGCCGAAAAGATTGAACAATCAGGAATAGAAAAAATTAGAATCAGGTCCGTATTGACCTGCGAAACAAAACGCGGCGTTTGCGCGAAATGCTATGGGTGGAGTCTTGGTTATATGCGCATGGTTGAGATTGGCGAGGCTACCGGTATTATTGCCGCTCAATCGATCGGAGAACCAGGAACACAGCTTACGTTACGTACGTTCCACATCGGTGGTACTGCAAGTAAAATAGCAGAACAATCTTCCATTGTTACCAAAAATGGCGGTAGAGTGGAGTATTCCAATCTTAAAATAGTTGAAACTAAAGCAAAGGAATATCTGGTGCTAAACCGTCAAGGCGAGATTGTTGTAATTAACGAAGCTGATAAATCGAGAGAGGTTTATGACATACCTTTCGGTTCTACAATTTCGGTGAAAGACGGGGATGTTGCAAAGAAAGGCCAGAAGATAGCCACCTGGGATCCTTACAATACTCCGATATTCTCGGCGGTTGATGGGAAAATTGAGTATGTTGATATTGAAGACGGCGTAACTGTAAAAGAAGAATTGGAAAGTACCACAAAAATGATGACGCGTGTTGTTATTCCTCATAAAGAAGAGAAAAAACAACCTTACATTCGTATCGTAGGCAGAAAAGGTGAGGAACTCGCTAAGTATGCTCTGCCTGTGGGTGCGCATATTCTTGTTTTAGATGGTGAAGCAGTGAATGCCGGAATGATTATGGCGAAGATGCCGAGAGAGATAGGAAAATCAGGAGATATTACCGGCGGACTTCCGAGGGTTTCTGAATTGTTTGAAGCAAGAAAACCTAAAGATCACGCCACTATCACAGAAATAGATGGTGTGGTGAAAATAGGCGATATAGAAAAGAGAATGAGAAAGATTATAGTGAGGCATGAACTCGGCGACGAAAAAGAATATCTTGTGCCGCAGGGAAAACATATTTTAATAAGTGAAGGTGAGCGAGTGTCGGCCGGTGATGCTCTTACTGTCGGTTCAATTAATCCTCACGATATTTTGAGAGTTAAAGGTGAAAGCGCCACTCAAGAATATCTTCTTGAAAAAATTCAGGAAGTTTACCGTCTGCAGGGTGTAAAAGTAAATGATAAACATATTGAAACTATTGTCAGGCAAATGTTGAGACGGGTTAGAATTGAAGAACCCAATGATACAGAGTTTTTAGTTGGACAGGAAATAGATAGAACTATTTTCAAAGAAGAAAATGAAAAGATCCAAAAAAAGAAAGGGAAGCCTGCTACTGCAAAACCGATATTACTTGGAATAACAAAAGCGTCTCTTTCAACCGAGTCTTTCTTTGCAGCTGCTTCCTTCCAGGAAACTACAAGGGTCCTGACTGAAGCTGCCACCTCAGGGAAAGTTGATACTTTGCAAGGTTTAAAAGAGAACATAATTATCGGAAGGCTTATTCCTGCAGGTACTGGTTCCTTAATATACAGGAAAATAAAGCTGGAAGAAGAGGCAGAAAAAGAGGTTTTGGGGCACGAAGAAAAACCTTTATCATAAAATAAGTGTTGACAGTTGTTTGAAAATGTTGTAATATTAACCTTTACAGTGAGCCATAAGCAGATGAATGAGCTGGTATATGCTTAATTTTACCGGCGAAGGGCGGACTGGTATATTCACCGCCTTTTTTATTTGTTAAGAAACAGCCCAAAATATTTTATGGGAAGAAGTAAATACCCAAAGTGGTATTTGTAAGGAGGAAGCAGCTTGTTTACTTTTAGTCAACTAATAAAAGGTCAGAGAATAAAAGTACAAAAAAAATCTAAGTCTATGCAGATGTCTTCGTGTCCGCAGAAACGAGGAGTTTGTCTTCGCGTTTATACCACTACTCCGAAAAAACCTAATTCAGCTCTTCGTAAAGTTGCAAAAGTAAGACTTGTTAACGGGTATGAAATAATTGCGTATATACCCGGAATAGGTCACAACCTTGATGAGCACTCCATAGTTCTTGTAAGGGGTGGCAGAGTTAAAGACTTGCCCGGCGTCAGATATCATATAGTTAGAGGTGCTCTTGATGCTTCAGGAGTTGAAAACAGAAAACAAGGTAGATCTAAATACGGCGTAAAAGCCGGAAAAAGTGAGGCTCCAAAAGCGGCAGCAGCTGCTCCTGCAGCGGCGCCGGCGGCTAAATAGTAAAATATTAAGAGGGGTTTAAGAAATGCCAAGAAAAAAACTAGTAGGAAAAAGAGAAACAGGTCCGGATCCCAAGTTTAATGATGTTTTGGTGCAAAAATTAATTAACAGCATCATGAAGCAGGGCAAGAAAAGCGTGGCCGAGACGATTGTTTACACTTCTTTCGAAGAAGTTGGAAAGAAGGCAAACGCCAACGGTGTAACAATTTTTAAGCAGGCTATGGAAAATATTAAGCCGATGCTTGAAGTAAAGCCTCGGAGAGTCGGTGGAGCTACTTATCAGGTTCCTGTTGAAGTACCACCTGTAAGAAGAATTGCTTTAGGAATAAAATGGCTGGTTGATGCCGCAAGAGGAAGATCAGAAAAAACCATGGTTGACCGTCTTGTTAATGAAATAACTGATGCATCAAAAAATACCGGAGCTGCTTGTAAAAAAAGAGAAGACGTCCATAAAATGGCAGAGGCCAATAAAGCCTTTGTTCATTTTAGATGGTAATTTAAAGGGGATTTGACTAAATGGCCAGAGAGTATAGCTTAACAGATACAAGAAATATAGGGATAATAGCGCATATTGATGCCGGTAAGACTACAACTACCGAGAGAGTTTTATATTATACTGGCGTTATTCACAAAATCGGCGATATTGATGAAGGAAACACTACTACAGATTATATGATTCAGGAGAAAGAAAGAGGCATTACTATAACCTCTGCTGCTATAAGTACTTCCTGGATGAAAAAAAGAGTTAACGTTATCGATACTCCCGGACATGTGGATTTTACTGCGGAAGTAGAAAGATCTTTAAGAGTACTCGACGGGGCAGTTGTGGTATTTGATGCTTGTTCCGGTGTTGAGCCCCAGTCAGAAACAGTATGGCGTCAGGCAGATAAATATAATATTCCAAGAATTGCTTTCTTAAATAAAATGGATAAAATTGGCGCTGATTTTTTTATGTCAGTGGCCTCAATAAAAGAAAAGCTTGGTGCAAAACCGGTGGCTATGCAAGTACCGATAGGCGCAGAAAATACTTTTGTTGGTATTGTAGATATAGTAAGAATGAAAGCTTTTGTTTGGCTTGATGAAACTTTGGGAGCCAAATTTGAAGAAAGAGAAATACCTGCGGACCTGGTTGAAGTATCAAATAAATGCAGAGAAGAATTGATGGAAGCTTGTGCTGAGTACGATGAAAACATTATGAAGAAGTATTTAGAAGGCAAAGTTTCCGAAGTATCTATAGACGAAATAAGAAAAGCAATAAGAACAGGGACTATAAAGACTGAGATAGTTCCCGTGTTCTGCGGTTCCTCATTCAAAAATAAAGGTGTACAGCCCATTTTAGATGCGGTTGTTTATTATTTACCTTCTCCTCTTGATATTCCTGCGATGAAAGGTACTAATCCTAAAACCGGGGTTGAAGAAGAAAGAAAAGCGGCGGATGATCAGCCTTTTTCTGCTATTGCGTTTAAAATACTTTCAGATCCGTTCGTGGGCAAACTAACTTTCGTCCGCGTTTATTCCGGGACTCTTAATTCTTCTTCATATGTATATAATTCAAAGAGCGGTTCAAAAGAGAGAATCGGACGTTTGGTTAGGATGCATGCGAATAAAAAAGAAGATATTGAGACAATTATGGCAGGCGATATAGCGGCTGTTGTCGGACTTAAAGGTACTACCACCGGAGATACTCTTTGCGATGAAGAGCATCCTATTGTTCTTGAAGCAATAAATTTCCCTGATACGGTAATCTCTGTATCTATTGAGCCCAAAACCAGAGCTGACCAGGATAAAATGGGTATGGCTTTGAACAGGCTTTCTGATGAAGATCCTACATTTAAAATTAAAACCGATGAGGAAACCGGTCAGACAATTATGTCTGGTATGGGCGAACTTCATCTTGACATTCTTGTTGATAGAATGAAAAGAGAGTTTAACGTTGAGTGCAATGTTGGTAAACCTCAGGTTGGCTATAAAGAGACGATAAAAAAGAAAGTTGAAGCAGAAGGAAAATATATCAGGCAGACCGGTGGTAAGGGTCAGTACGGTCATTGCTATATAGAATTGGAGCCTCAAGAAGCCGGTAAAGGCTATGAGTTTGTTAATGATGTTGTCGGAGGTTCTATACCAAGGGAATATATTCCTGCGATTGACAAAGGAATTAAGGAAGCTTGTGAGGGCGGCGTACTTGCGGGTTATCCTGTTATCGACATTAAAGTAACTTTAACGGACGGGTCCTATCATGATGTAGACTCCTCTGAAATGGCGTTTAAGATTGCGGGTTCAATGGCTTTTAAAGATGGTTTTAAACGGGCAAATCCCGTTATTCTTGAACCCATAATGGATATTGAGGTTGTTATTCCTGAAAATTATCTGGGTGAAGTTATTGGTAATTTAAATTCCAGACGCGGAAGAATTGAGAATATGACGCAAAGGGGCAATGCCAGAGCTATCAGAGGTTTTGTGCCTATAGCAAATATGTTTGGCTATGCAACCGATTTAAGGTCTTTAACGCAGGGAAGAGGAAACTATACAATGCAGTTTGCACATTATGAAGAAATGCCGAAAGCTATGGCTGATGATATTATTGCAAAAGCAAGCGGAAAAACTGCAGCTAAAAGGTAATTTTACGGAGGTAATTTACAATGGGTAAGGCAAAATTTGAAAGAACAAAGCCGCATGTAAACGTAGGAACGATCGGACACGTGGATCATGGCAAGACGACATTAACGGCAGCGTTGACGACAGTAATGGCGTCAAAAGGACTTGCGACAGTGGTACCGTATGATGAAGTCGCGAAGGCGTCAGAATCCCAGGGAAGAAGAGACCCGACAAAAATATTAACGATCTCAACCTCACATGTTGAGTATCAGTCAGAGAAGAGACATTATGCGCACGTAGACTGCCCGGGACACGCGGACTATATAAAGAACATGATAACCGGAGCAGCGCAGATGGACGGCGCGATACTTGTGGTTTCCGCAGTAGACGGCCCGATGCCGCAGACGAGAGAACATATCTTGCTGGCGCGTCAGGTCGGAGTACCGCACATGGTAGTATTTTTAAACAAAGTTGATTTAGTGGAAGATAAAGAACTTGTGGACCTGGTTGAAGAAGAAGTCAGAGATCTTTTAAAGAAGTATGAATTTCCCGGAGATAAAACACCGGTAATCAGAGGGTCTGCAATAAAGGCAATAGAGGATCCTACCGGCGAATGGGGAAATAAAATATTAGAACTGATCAATGCGCTTGATACATTTATACCTGAGCCGAAGAGAGAAATAGATAAACCCTTCCTTCTTGCGGTAGAAGATGTGTTCTCAATAACGGGAAGAGGCACAGTGGCAACGGGCAGGATCGAACGGGGTAAGATACATGTTAACGATGAAGTAGAAATAATCGGATTAAAAGATACACGCAAGTCAGTAGTAACCGGCGTGGAAATGTTCAGGAAACTTTTGGACGAAGGCTTTGCGGGCGACAACGTAGGCGTGCTTCTTCGCGGAGTAGAAAAGGACCAGATAGAAAGAGGCCAGGTTATTGCGAAGCCGGGATCAATAACGCCGCACAAGAAATTTAAAGGTCAGGTCTATATTTTGACAAAAGAAGAAGGCGGAAGACATACACCGTTCTTTAATAACTACAGGCCGCAATTCTATTTCAGGACCACGGACGTAACGGGCTCTATCAAGCTGCCGGCGGGAGTCGAAATGGTAATGCCTGGAGATAACGTACCGATGGAAGTAGAGTTGATCACGCCTATCGCAATGGAAAAAGAATTAAGATTCGCTATCAGAGAGGGCGGCCACACCGTAGGTGCAGGCGTTGTTTCTGAGATCTTAGAGTAAAGGACAACAGGATAAAAATGGATAAGCAAAAAATAAGGATAAAGATGAAGTCTTACGATCACAGACTGCTGGACAAATCAGTAGTTGATGTCGTGAACGTAGCAAAAAAGTCCGGTGCCAGAGTGGTTGGTCCGATACCTTTGCCGACCAAGATCAGCAGATACACAGTTTTAAGATCGCCTCATGTCGATAAGAAGAGTCGTGAGCAGTTTGAGATTAGGGTTCACAAGAGACTTCTTGATATATTGGAACCATCACCCAAGACCGTGGACATGCTTTCAAAGCTTGATCTTCCGGCGGGTATAGACGTCGAAATAAAGCTCTAATCAAAGAGCGTTGTAAAAATCAAGGAAGGTTTTTTTATGATTAAAGGTAAAGGTATTTTAGGGAAAAAATTGGGAATGACCCAGGTTTTGTACGAGGGTAAGGCTGAGCCTGTAACTGTTGTACAGGCGGGTCCGTGTATTGTAACGCAGCTAAAAACCAAAAAAACAGACGGCTATGATGCGATACAGGTTGGTTTTATTGAAAAGAAGAAGAATATTAATAAACCCAAAGCCGGACATTTTAAAAAAGCTAGCACAACTCCAAAACAGTTTGTAAGAGAGTTTAGAGTTGAAGATGCTTCGAAATTCCAGCTTGGTCAGACCATAAGCGCCGACTTGTTTGTTCCCGGTGAATATGTAAATGTAACAGGTCTGGATAAAGGGCGTGGTTTTCAAGGTGTTGTGAAAAGATACGGCTTCAGGGGTGGTCCGGGAAGTCATGGTTCCAACTTTCACAGAGCTCCCGGCGGTATAGGCGGGCGAGTCAGAGTTGCCGGACATATTTGGAAGGGTCGTAGGATGCCCGGGCGTATGGGTATGGAAACAAAAACAGCGTTAAATTTAAGAATAATACTTGTTGATAAAGAAGATAATATTATCCTTGTTAAAGGGGCTGTTCCCGGATCTAATCAATCTCTGGTGGTTTTGACAGCTTCTAAGAATATTGTAAGGTTAATGAGACGCGATCAAAGAAGAAAAGACGAAGAGACTGCGAGATTGTCTCTCCTGGCGGCAAAAGAAAAAGCCGATAAGGAAAAGAAAAAGACGCCAGTAAGACCGGCGGGAGGTAAGAAGTAGTGCCCAAGTTAAACGTACTCGATATGACAGGTAAGGAAGTTGGTAATATTTCCTTAAAAGAAGATTATTTTGGGATTGCTCCCAGAAAAGACTTAATAACAGAAGCTGTCTTAAATGAACTTAACAATGAAAGACGCGGTACTGTAAAAGTCAAAACCAGAGGCGAAGTATCCGGCGGCGGAAAAAAGCCGTGGAATCAGAAAGGAACAGGTAGAGCCAGACAGGGTTCCACCAGAGCTATTCAGTGGCGTCATGGTGGCGTTGCTCATGGTCCGAAACAGAGAAAATTCGGATATACTATGCCTGAAAAAGTTAAGAAGATAGCCTATTGTTCCATAATGTCAGAAAAAATAAAAGAAAGCGCCGTAGTTATTCTTAGTGAAATAAGCTATGCAAAACCTAAGACTAAAGATGCGGTTGCTACCATGAAGAACATAAAGGTTTTTGGGTTTAAGACTCTGATAGTTTCGGATAAGAAAGATGACGTTTTGAGAAAGTCCATAGCAAATCTTGACGGGACAAAGTTAATATATTTAACAAATATTAACTGCCACGATCTTTTAAATTACGAGAGACTGGTGTTTACTAAAGATGCGATTATAAATCTAGAAAAACAGCTGGAGAAGTAAAATGGAGCTAACACAAGTAATAAAAAGACCTTTAATAACGGAAAAGGGCGCAGATTTAAAAGAAAAACATTCCGTTTATATTTTCGCGGTGGATGTAAATGCCAACAAAATAGAGATTAAAAAAGCAGTTGAAAAACTGTTCAATGTCACTGTAGAAAGAGTAAACACAGTGATAGTTGCTGGAAAACAAAGACGCCTCGGTCTTCGCAAGGGTCTAAAGCCTGATTGGAAAAAAGCGTATGTTACGCTTAAAAAAGGCACAAAAATCCAGCAGTTAGAAGTTTAAGGAGCAACTTATGCCAATAAAAACATACAGACCAACTACTCCTTCGAGAAGGCAGATGACGGTTGATACATTTGAAGATATCACAGTTACTAAACCGGAAAAATCTTTACTTCTCAAGCTTAAGAAAAATGCGGGTAGAAATAGTTACGGAAGGATCACTGTTAGGCATCAGGGCGGAGGAACATCTCCGGCTTACCGTATTGTTGATTTTAAAAGAAATAAGATAGGTGTTCCGGGTGTTGTATCGACAATTGAGTATGATCCGAACAGAACAGTAAGAATTAGTCTTATTGTTTATAAAGACGGAGAGAAAAGATACATCTTGTGTCCTTTAGGGTTAAAAGTAGGAGATGTTATAGTTTCTAGCGATGCTGCCGATATTAAAATTGGGAATTGCCTTCCTTTGAAAGCCATACCTGTAGGTACAATTGTGCATAACGTTGAACTTGAAAGAGGTAAGGGCGGTCAGCTTGGACGTTCCGCAGGAACCTCAATTACCCTTATGGCAAAAGACGGCGGTTATTGTTCTCTGAAAATGCCTTCGAATGAAATGCGTATGGTGTCTGTCGAGTGTTTTGCTACAATCGGGCAGATGGGAAATCTTGATCATGAAAACATTAATATAGGTAAAGCAGGCCGGAATAGGTGGAAAGGAATACGTCCTACCGTTAGAGGTATGGCTATGAATCCTTGTGATCATCCCCATGGCGGTGGTGAAGGTAGAAGTAAAGGAAACAATCATCCTGTTTCATTCTCCAATGTTCCTACGAAGGGATATAAAACCAGAAAGAATAAGAGAACCTCTAAATTTATTGTTAAAAGAAGACGGTAACAGTTTATTATATTAACAAGGAGAAAATGAATGAGTAGGTCAGCAAAAAAAGGTCCTTACGTTGACGAAAAGATATTAAAGAAAGTTAACAAAATTGAAGCGGAAAAAGGTAAGAAGACTATTAAGACCTGGTGCAGAAGGTGTTCTATTGCGCCGGAAATGGTTGGCTTTACTTTTTTAGTGCATAACGGAAAAAAGTTTATTTCCGTTTTTGTTACGGAACAAATGGTTGGGCATAAACTGGGTGAGTTTTCACCTACGAGGACCTTTAAAGCTCACAGGGCTCCGACAGAGAAGGCGTCCGGTTTAACCTAAGAGTATAATAATATTGCAAGGAGTTAATTAAAATGGAAGCTAGAGCAGAATTCAAATATTTAAGAATACCGGACAGAAAGATCAGGGTTGTGATGGAATTGGTAAAAGGCAAAAAGATAGACGTTGCCATGAATGCCTTGAAATTTACAAATAAAAGAGGTTGTGATATTGTTTCAAAGCTTCTTAAGTCCGCAATTGCGAATATCACCGCTAAACAGGGCGTTGACATTGAAAATTTATTTGTAAAGACCGCTTTTGCAAATCAGGGTCCTTCGTTTAAAAAGCTGCATGCAAGGGCTATGGGCAGAGGCGGAGTAATAAAGAGAAAATTTTGCCATGCTTCTATTATTGTCAGTGATGAATTTAAGGAAAAAGTCAAAAAAACAAAAACTGATGCTGCTAAAGAAGCAGTAAAGCAAAACGTTAAAGAAGCTAAAGTAAAGATAGCTAAAGAAGAAAAAGAAAAGAAATAAGAGATTCTAAGGAGGAGTTTTAATGGGTCAGAAAGTTCACCCCTTTTCCACAAGGATTGGGGTCATACGCGGATGGGAGTCCAGATGGTTTGCCGAGAAAAGCTACGCAGCCAATATTCTTGAAGACTGGAAAATCAGGAACTTTATTAAAGAGAAGCTTGAGCATGCCGGTATCGCCAGAGTTGAAATAGAGCGTACTGCAGGCAAGGTTCTGGTCATTGTTCATACTGCGAAACCGGGCATTATTATCGGTAAAAAAGGTTCCGAAGTTGATGAACTTAAAAAGAAAATACAAAACATAACGAAAAAAGATATCTATATCAGCATAATGGAGGTAAGAAATCCTGCCATAGATGCCCAGATAGTTTCAAAAAGTGTTGCGGTCCAACTGGAGAAGAGAATTTCACATAAAAGGGCGATGAAAAAGGCTGTTATTGCCGCTCTTGCGGCCGGTGCAAAAGGTATTAAGATTATGTGTTCCGGACGTCTTGGTGGAAACGATATCGCGAGGCGCGAATGGTACAGGGAAGGACGTGTTCCTTTGCATACCTTTAGAGCAAATATTGATTATGGTGCGACTGAAGCAATGTGCGCATACGGTAAGATAGGTGTTAAAGTCTGGATATTTAAGGGTGAAGTTCTCCCCGGTTCCGGCTTTATTAATATGACAGAAACTAAAGAAGTAAGAGATCCCAGAGACAGCAGAAAAGATCACAGAAGACATGATAGTCGCCCTGGGGACAGAGTTGCAAGACCTGCGGCAGATGCGGCGGTAAAAACACCGGCAGTCGAAGTAAAAACAGAAGAAAAAAAGTAATTTAAAGGAGTAAGTTTATGTTGTTTCCAAAAAGAGTGAAATTTAGAAGGTCAATGAGGGGCAGGATGAGAGGAGTTGCTATCTCCGGCTCTGAATTTAACTTCGGCGAATATGCGATTAAGTCAACAGAATGCAGCTGGGTAACAGCCAGGCAGATAGAAGCTGCCAGGGTTACCATCGTCAGGTCAATGAAAAAGGGCGGTAAGGTTTGGCTTAGAATATTTCCTGACAAACCAGTTTCTAAAAAACCCGCTGAAGTCAGAATGGGTGGCGGTAAACCCGGTCCGGAATTCTGGGTCGCAGTTGTAAAGCCCGGCAGAATACTCTTTGAAGTTGCGGGTGTTACCGAAGAAGTGGCAAGGGAAGCCTTGAAAATGGCCGGTTACAAACTCCCTGTATTAACAAAATTCATCAAGAGGGCTGACTGATTATGAAAAATAAAGAAATAAGGGATTTAACGCCCGAAGAAATAAAAGTAAAACTGACGGATAAAAAGAAAGAATTGATGGAAATTAAAATGAAACACGCAATGCGCAGCTTGGAGAAAGTAAATCTTATTCCTCAAGTAAGAAAAGACATTGCTAAAATGTTAACCATATTGAAAGAAAAACAAAAAGGAGCCAAGTAAGTGAAAGTCGGAAAGAAAACCAGAGTAGGCGTCGTCATAGGCGACAAGGCAGCAAAGACAGTCCAGGTAAGTGTTCTTCGTACGAAGAAAGAAAAAATATTGGGTAAAATTATGAAAATTTATTCAAAGTACGCTGCCCATGATCAAAATGAAGAAGCTAAGTTGGGTGATGTTGTGGAAATTGAAGAGTGTAGCCCGATAAGCAAAACAAAAAAGTGGAAAGTCGTAAAAGTTATTGCCAAGTCAAAAGGCGAAAAAATTGAATTGAAAGACGAACTTGAAGTGCTAAAACCAATAAGTAAACCGGTTGAAGAAAAGGAAAAGGGAGTTTAATATGATTCAGGTGCAATCAATGTTGGAGGTAGCCGACAATACGGGTGCGCAGAAGTTAATGTGCATTAAAGTTTTGGGCGGCAGCAGGAAAAGGTATGCTTCCCTGGGTGATGTTATTGTAGGCGCCGTTAAGGAAGCAATTCCGAATAAACTGGTTAAGAAAAGTGAAGTAGTCAGGGCTGTCATTATTCGCACTAAAAAAGAAGTTAGAAGAAAAGACGGTTCTTATGTAAAGTTTGACGAAAACGCGGTAATACTTATTAATGATCAGTTGAACCCGCGGGGAACCAGAGTTTTTGGTCCTGTCGCCAGAGAATTAAGGGATAAAAATTTTATGAAGATTATCTCTTTGGCATCGGAGGTCGTTTAATGTCTGCGCTTAAAACAAAATTAAGAAAAGGTGATACCGTTGAATTAATTAGTGGTGTGGATAAAGGTAAGAAGGGTAAAATACTTCAGATTACCAGGATTACAAATAAGAGAGGCGACGAAATAACAAAGGTTCTTATTGAAGGTGTTAATTTCATGAAGAAGCATATTAAACCTAATCAGCAGGCTCCTCAAGGTGGAATTATTTCCAAGGAAACAGCGCTGAGTATTTCAAAAGTAATGCTTGTCTGCCCCAGATGCAGCAAGCCGACAAAGGTGGGAGTGAAGTTTTTAAAAGATGGGAAAAAAGCCAGAGCCTGCAAACAATGCGGCGAATTGACTGAAGGATAAGAAAAAATGATGCCTACATTAAAAGAGCTTTACAGAACAAAAATAGTTCCTGAAATGATGAAGCAGTTCAAGTATAAGTCCGTTATGCAGGTCCCAAAACTTGTTAAAGTCAGCATGAACGTTGGTATGGGAAAGGCCGCGGA
>Ga0265593_1000140_pt1 | contig 49162 bp, 46 predicted proteins | sample saktaG_8_FD_190136 | JGI IMG/M metagenome (GOLD analysis project Ga0265593, IMG submission 190136) | Saline water microbial communities from Sakinaw Lake, British Columbia, Canada - sak_2011_5_24_36m | ecosystem: Environmental > Aquatic > Non-marine Saline and Alkaline > Saline ... | reverse complement strand
AAAGATCTCAAAAGACAGACTTAAAGAAGTTCAAGATGAATTAAATGATAGACCACGCAAAACACTTGGTTTTTATACACCTCATGAAAAATTTAGTGAAGTGTTACGTTAACAACTTGAATCTACCTAACTGTTTCTGAAAGATTTGACGACAATATTTTTCTTACTCCTAATTCAAAACACTCGGATTATATTGCTGAGCTTAATCCTCAGCTGTTTATGGATTTGCCTTTCGGGATTGATGAGCGGCATAATTTTCAAGTCCTTTACGACGCTAAGCTAGGCAGCTATTCAGAGCATACTAATCAAAACTATCAGGATCAGGCGTTAACCGGTTTGCTTAATTTTAAGCTTCCTTTTGGATATTTTGCGATTAGGAATTTCTTTAATAAAACTTCCGATCGGGCAGGAACCGAATTTACTAGCCTGATCAGGCGTACGGATAATCAGGCGGATGCTTTGTTCGGCATTGAGTTTAATAAATTAGCCAATGAGTTTAATTACACGCATTATACCCGTCATTTTAATAGCCGGGATTATGTAAATTTTAATTATCGGGAAGATGTCGGCACCAGCACTACTTATTATCAGCTTTTTCCGAAGACTAAAGCGTTATTTGAATATAACTACGGCGCAATTGATTATACTACGGATAATTCCCGCGATGGTTATTTTAATCAGTATCGGGTGGGGTTAAAAGGTAATTTAACCGGTAAAACCATCGGGATAATCAAGGCAGGTTATCAGGATAGAAAATATAAGACTAATGATAAAGAAGGGTTTAGCCATTTTGTGGCGGAAGTAGGAGTAATGAGCCAGTTAACCGATCGCACTAAGCTTACGCTTAAGTTTATGGATACGGCCATGGAATCAACCTATGATAACAATAATTATTATAATAACAATTCTTTAACTATAGAATTGAATCAAGGATTGGCCGGGCACCTTACTTTGAATGCCTTATTTGGCGTGGATCGGAATCTTTATCCGGAAGTGGGCACGATTGTCGCTAAGAAACGTAAGGATACTATTCTGACCGGTGGCCTAGGGTTGGAATATCAGGCCAAAGATTGGATTAAGGCCGGAATAAATTATCAATACCGTGAGGATATCTCCAACGTCGATCCTCAGGATTATAATCAAAATCAGGTAATGGCCAGCATTACCTTCATGATCTAGCCGCTTTTCAATTATTATGAGAAAGCACTTATTTTTCCAGGGAATAATTCTATTTTTATTAATTTTACTTATGCAGTCATGGCTTTTTGCTGAAGAAAAAGCCTATCGCTTGGGTCCGGAAAATCTTCTTCAGATTGATGTGCATTATGGTAAGGAAGGCCTGATCTCTCAAAAGGTGCGGGTATCAAGTAAAAGTTTGATCACCTTTCCCTTAGTCGGTGAGGTTGATGTTAAGGGTCTAACTGTATCAGAACTAGAGAAGAAGCTTTTTACGCTTTTAGAAAAAGATTATCTGGTAAATCCGCAGGTAAATGTAGTGATTGAGGAATATAGCACCGTTTCAGTAATGGGCGAGGTTAAAAAGCCCGGTTCATATCCCATTAAGGGGAAGCTCACAGCGGTAGAAGCAGTCTCATTGGCCGAAGGTTTTACTAAGATTGCTTCTCCAAATCGCGCTAAGATAATTCGCACAAATCTTGACGGCTCAAAAACTGAAATTTCCGTAAGACTGCATGATATTATGCAAGGTGGTCGCGGCCGTCAGAAAAGCAACATTGATCTACAGGGCGGAGATGTGTTAGTTGTTCCGGAGAGTTTATTTTAAAATGATAAATCAACATATTCACCAAGAACATGTCACACAAGAAGACAAAATCATCGAAATTGATTTCCATGATTTGTATTTAAAACTCCTCAAGCATCACCGTTTATTGCTTAATATTATTTATGTTTGCTTAGGAGTGGCGTTTTTATATTCATTTATTGCTCGTCCGGTATACAAATCTACCGCTCGGATTATTGTTGAAGGTAAGGCTCCCAAGATCACTAAGGTCGAAAATACTGTTTTTACGGATTATGCCGATCGCACTAATAATTACAACTCGCAGATTGAAGTTTTAAAAAGCCATGCGGTGGGAAATTTAGTTTTCGATGATTTGGGGGGGTATCAGCCCTGGGGAAGTTTACGCGGCAGGGGAAGAGATTCAGGAAAGCTTACTAAAGATGAACGAGTAAATCGGCTTTTGAAAACAATTCGCATTAATCCGATACGCATGACTGAGATTATCGAGATAAATGCTGAAGATGTTGACCGCCAGTTGGCTGCTAAGATAGTGAACAGCTGGGTGAATGCCTATAAAGTATTTTCATCCATGGATCAGTTGATTCAGCGGCGAAGCGAATTAGAAGCGGATATCGATCAGAACTTAAAATACGTTAAAGAAAAACATCCGATTATCCAAGGCTTACGTTCAGAGATTGCGGCGATTAACGCTAAAATTGATGGAGAGAAACAAAATGCTTTTAGCGCCAATGTAAGGATCCTGGATTCCGGACAAGTCGCTAAAAGTTCAGTTCGGCCGAAACTATTCACAAATTTAATTTTAGCGTTATTTATGGGTGCGTTTGCCGGGATAGCTTATGTGTTTATATTGGAAAATATTGATCAGAGTATAAAAATTCAGTCAGATATTGATAGTTTTTTGCATATGCCATGTTTAACCGCTCTGCCGTTTTATTTACCGACTGAAGGGAAAGAGCCATTTCCTTGTGCATTGATTGTGGATAAAGACTCAAACTCAATGTTTGCCGAAAGATTTAGAGACCTGCGCACCAGCATTATTTACAGCAATCCGGATTTATCTAAGAAAGTGATTTTGATTTCTAGCGTTGGCCCTACGGAAGGTAAAAGCACGGTGGCGGTTAACCTAGCTACGGCTTTTGCTAAATTTGACGAGAAAACCATTCTTATTGACGCGGATTTACGTAAACCTAGACTACATTCGGTTTTTACTCTTCCTTGTGAGAAAGGTCTTACCGAGCTTTTAGTAAGTCAGCATCTTGATTTTAAGGCGCATGTAAAAGATGTAGGTATCAAGAATCTTGATTTTATATCTTGCGGGACTATTCCTTTGAATCCTGCGGAATTACTAGGATCAAAAAAGCTAGAGCTGTTGATAAATGAACTGGCTAAACATTATGACCGGATTATTTTTGATGCTCCTCCGGTGCTGGCGGCAACCGATGCGGTGGTGCTTTCTACTAAGGTGGATACGACTATTTTAGTCTTTAAAGCTGGTTTTACCCATAAACAAGCGGCGATGAGAGCCTCTAAAATTATTCATTCCGTACATTCTAAAGTATTAGGGATTGTGTTAAATATGGTAAAAGCCGAAGATTATAAATACTACCAATATTATAACTACTACTCGCAGAATGTGGATAAGGTGCAATCTGAACCTTTAAATGCCGATAAAGCTAGCTGATGCCTTACTCGTCTTATTATTAATTTTCCTACCTTTAGCGCTGGGCGCGGTACATGCATGGTCAATCACACTCTTTGCAATAACTTCTGTAATAATATTTAACATTCTAGTTTTTCAGCCAAATTTTAGTTTTAAGAAGCTTTTTAGTTTTCCCGTTGTAGTTCTAAGCGGGACTTTTCTTTTTTACCTGCTTTTCCAGCTTATTCCGCTCCCCCCAAGTATTTTAAAAGTAATTTCGCCGAATACTTATGGATTATACGTAGACTATTCTCTCATCTATCCTTGGGTTAATAATTGGCGATCTCTAAGCATTTATCCTTGGGCGACGATTTCAGAGCTGATTAAGCTCGTTAGCTATGGTTTAATATTTTTATTTGTCATTTTCAGGTCAACCTCGAAGAAACCGAATCAAGAATTAAAAGATACTAAATTTATTTCAATAAGTTATCTTCAGCTTGGTTGTTTAACGGGTATTTTAGCAATCTTGTTGCATAGTTTGGTAGATTTTAATTTACATATTACAGCCAATGCGTTTTATTTTACGGTTCTGTTGGGTTTAGCGGTGGCCATGAGCAAAAAGGAAGAGAGTATTGATAGAAGATTTATTTTGAAAATAACTAATTCAATTATTTTTATCGGTTTTATTATATCTTTGTTTGGCATAGTGCATAAATTAAGCGGAAGCGAAAAAATTTATTGGTTAATAGAGAAAGCTGGCTATCATTTCGGTCCATATGTTAATTATGACCATTATGCTGGTTTTATGAGTATGTGTTCAAGTCTTGCGGTAGCTTCTTTTATGGCTAAAGTGCGCTATTCATCATTTTTCTTGATGAAAGGTTTAAAAAATAGACTTGCTTGGTTTTCTACTAAAGAAGCTAGCTATACGTTGCGGCAATTGTTTTATGTTATTGTGATGGTTGGCTCTTTATTCTACTCTTCTTCTCGAGGAGGTATATTAAGTTTTATTATCGCAATATTAATATTTTACTATTTTGTTATTATTAAAACTAGAAGTAGTCGAAGGGGTAGATTAGTATTCTTTTTTATTTTAATAATACTTTTAAGTGTCACCGTTATCTTTTGGATTGGTCCTGATGCAACCTTTGAAAAATTCGGCGAGTTAAATAATATTGCGCGCTCTATAATTCATGAGCCTTCAGTATTAAGTGAAATAAGAACTCAAATGTGGAGAGATACGTTAAAAATAATTAAGGATTTTTCATTATTTGGTTCTGGATTTGGAACCTTTTCAAGTATTTTCCCAAAATATCGTAGTTATGATTGGGACGGCAGATTTTTGCGTTATGCACATTGTGATTATCTTCAGCTTGTATCAGAAACTGGTATCATAGGTTTATTTTTTATTGTAGGATTTTTAATCTATTTTGTGCGTCTGTACGCATTAACACTACGAAAATTAAAATGATGATTGTCATTGCGAGCTTGTTTCAACCGTCATTGCGAGGAGCGTAGCGACGAAGCAATCTAAATAAATAATTATATGAAAATCAAACTTTCCATATTAATCTTAAGTATCATTTATTGCGGTTATCTTTTAACTCTCTTAGTTGCCAGCCATTACAAATCTAGTGCTTTGAATCCGTTAAACTCTGAATATTATTTTGAGCAGGGTTTTTTAACTAAAGCAATAGAAGCAGAGCCTTCAAGGGCGGAATATCATTTGTATTATGGTTTAGAATTATTAAAAACCTTGCCAGAGGATAAATTTTCCGCACAAAACCAGTTGCGTTTGGTTAAAGATGAATTTTTCCGCGCGTCCAAACTCGAGCCTTACGACGAAGAACACAAGAAGACATGCGGTACTTACATCGCATGGATAGAGGAGCAACTTTAGCGGCTGCTACACAGTTACGATATATCCTAGTTTTATGTAGCTAGTTACCCGATATGGAGATACTTATGTCGCTAGTCTTATTTTTAAAAAAATTTTTAACTAAAAGTAATTTCTTCAGAAATGTTCTGGTTATAATGTTCGGTACTGTTGTTGCTCAAGTGATAACTGTTGTAGCCTCGCCGATACTGACGCGTTTATTTAGTCCTTCTGCATTTGGTGTTTTTGGCGTTTATATGTCTTTGGTTGCTATAATTACTGCTTTTGTTACCTTGCGTTATGATCAAGCATTAATGCTTCCTAAGAAAAACGAAGAGGCGGCTAGTTTACTTTGGGCCTCCTTACTAGCTACCGCAGGAATTAGTAGCCTTTTTCTTATTTTATGTTTACTATTCTCTAGACAAATTATCGTAATATTAAATCTTCCAGAGCTGAAGGGACGGCTGTTGCTCTTTCCTATTTCTGTTTTTTTATTAGGAGTTTGCACAACTTTTAATTCATGGTGTACTCGTCAAAAGCAATTTAAACGTTCGTCTATTTCCCAGATTGTGCGTTCAGTAGTTGCTTCAGGTGTTCAGGTATCAACAGGATTTACAAAAACAGGTCCGGTCGGTCTTATCGGAGGAGCGCTATTGGGAGATTTTTTATCTTCCTTATTTTTATGGTTTCAAGTTAAGCGTAATGATTTAAAAATTATAAAAGAAGCTTTCAGATGGCATAATATAAAACGATTAGCAATACAATATTCAAATTTCCCTCTTTATAGCAGTACTCAGAATTTATTAAATGCTATTTCTCAGAATATACCGGTTTTACTTTTAGCTAAATTCTTTGGTCCCATTGTTGTTGGGTACTATGCGTTGGGTGTGAGAGTTCTTCAAATACCTATGGATTTGATTTTAACTTCCTTGCGCCAGGTTTTATTTCAAAGAGTAAGTGAGGTTTATAATGCTGAAGGGGATACTTATACTCTTTTCAAGAGGACCACCCTAGGTCTTTTGATCCTTACAATTATTCCTGCTTTAGTTATTATTGTATATGCCCCTTTTTTATTTAGCTTCATTTTGGGAAAGAATTGGGTAACAGCTGGTGAGTATGCTAGGTGGTTAGTTTTGTGGTTGGCAGTTGGTTTTGTTAATCCTCCGGCTATCCTTTTTGCTCAAGTATATAAGAAACAAAAATTTTTATTTTTTCAAGATTTAACTTTACTTATTTTTCGATTCGTTGTGCTAGTAATTGGTGGATTATATTGTAGTTCTTTAGTGACGGTTATTATGTATAGTATTGTCGGGGTGATTTTTAATTTATTTGTCATTTTGTATATGTGGTTCTATATTCGTAATAGATTGCATGTAGTAATCGAATAATTAGTGCAGCTTTCTTTACAGATTATTAATTTAAAAATAGAAATAAAATAATTGGAGACTGATATGCAAATATTTATTCATAAGCAAGAAGGCAGCTTCTCTGATAGATGGATTGAGTGGTGTGGTCACAAAAATATTGAATTCACAATAGTTAATTGCTTTGATGTGGACATTATCTCAAGAATTAATAAAGGAGATGTTTTGTTATGGCATTGGGAGCAGAATGATATTAGGGCTTTAACTTTTGCCCGGCATATTATTGCCGCTTTACAAGAAAAGGGTGCTAATGTGTTTCCTGATATACGGATTTGTTGGCATTATGATGACAAAGTTGCTCAAAAATATTTGCTAGAATCTATAGGAGCTCCCTTGATCCCAACGTATATTTTTTATGATAAAAAAGAAGCAAAAGAGTGGATAAAACAAGCCTCTTTCCCTAAAGTGTTTAAATTAAGAAGGGGGGCAGGTTCGGCGAATGTCAAACTAGTTAAGAATGTTCGTTCTGCGCTTGAGTTATGTGATATTGCGTTTGCTGCAGGTTTTAATCCCCAGCCGGGTTATTTTAATGATGCGAATACAAAAATAAGAAAGATAAAAAATACAAAATCATTATTTGAAAAGTTGCAAAGATTTCCGCATGTTGCGATAAGTAATTATCTAAGGCGGGGTGTTTTTCCTAAAGAGCGCGGGTATATTTATTTTCAGGACTTCCTAGCTAATAATAACTTTGATACTAGAGTAACTGTTATTGGCAACAAGGCTTTTGGATTTATTCGTCAAGTCAGAGTAAATGATTTTCGTGCTTCGGGAAGTGGAGTGATTAACTATGATCCTAAAGGGGTTGATCACCGATGTCTAAAAATAGCCTTTGATGTCGCACGGAAGTTAAGTGCAAAAAGTTTAGCGTTCGATTTCTTATACGGTCGGCAAAATGAAGTTTTGATTGGAGAGATCAGTTATTGTTATTTGCCGGAGCTAATACATAATTGCCCTGGATACTGGAAGAGTGATTTTATTTGGGTGGATGGACATTTCTTCCCACAAGATTTGATTATTGGGGATATGGTATGCGAATACAACAGCTAATTTTAAATGCCATCTTTTTTTCTTTGGTAATACTTGTTTTCACGTTGGATGCCTTCGAAGGTTTATCTATCTTATCATTTGTAACTGCGTTTCTTTATTTGTTGCTATATTTCGTTTTTAGCAGAAGAATAATATTTTCTAAGGATTTAATTATACCAATTTCGTTTTGTTTATTTAATTTTGCGTCTTTACTGTGGGGTGGCGATATTTTCTCTACTATAAATGTTACTTCAGCGATATTAATTGGTTGTGTTGTTTCACTAGGCCTAAGAACAATTATTAATCTTCCTGTTGTTTTGTGGGGAATAGCCATATCCGCGGTTATTAATATTGCATTTTCTTATCAAAGTATTAAGTTTTTACAAAGAACAAATGAAATTAGAGTTGGGGGACTACTTGGCAACCCAAATGGTCTAGCTATATTTTTATCTTTATCTGCGTTTTTGATTTATTTTCTTTCTTCAAAAAGAACAGTTTTAATTAAAGGATTTGTTTTCTTTCTGCTTTTCTTTGTTATTTTTTATACCGGAAGTCGTAAGGGGCTACTACTTGTTGGATTAATTTCTTTAATTATCTATTTTGAATATTTATTGAGAAGGAAAAGTAAAATACGTTCTTTTCGAATTTTGACTATCATTACTATTTCAGTAATCCTTCTGGGTATTTTTTCGCAAAAATTTGGTAGTTATTTAAAAGACACCACTACAATCCAAAGAGCAGAAACATTGGCGCGCGGAGAAGATAAATGGTCAGCACCAATAAGACATTTGATGATTAACCGTGGCGTTGAGCTTTGGTATGAAAAACCTATTTTTGGCTGGGGTGGCGGCGGTTTTACTATTAATAGTGGTTTTTTTACATACGCACACAATAATTATGTTGAACTTTTGGCAGATTACGGCTTAATAGGATTTTTTCTGTATTATGCTTATTACATTTATTTATTTGTGTGTGGTTGGCGATTAAGAAAAAAGTACTTGCCTAGGGTAGGAATGGCAATTGTCGGTATGTTTTTTATTCTGGAACTAGGGCTTGTTTCTTTGGGTAGTAAAACTTCTTGGATTTTTATTGGAGTAGCAGCGTATTGTATTTTCTTACCGCCGAAAAGATTAATATTGAAAGATCATTTATGAATAAAGCGCGAAGTCAAAATATCGCATTATTCTTACCTTCTCTTTTAGGTGGCGGAGCTGAGCGTGTTATCGTTACGCTTGCTAATGGTATCGCTGATAAAGGAATAAAAGTCGATCTTATATTAGCTAATGCCGAAGGGCCATATCTTTCGGAGGTTTCCTCTAAAATTCGTGTTGTTGACTTGAAAACTAAAAGAGTTCTGTTTTCTCTTTTCTCACTAGTAAAATATTTAAAGCAAGAGCATCCCACTGTTTTACTTTCATCTTTGGAGCATGCCAATATCATTGCTTTGTGGGCGAAGTGGTTATCTGGTGAAAAGACCAAGTGTGTTATTCGTATACCTAACACTACGAGTATTGATGCACAATATTCAAATAACCTTATAGGAAAATTTCTGCCTTGGTTTCTAAAACTTTTTTATTGGTTAGCTGATTCGATCGTTGTTGTTTCGAAATACTCCGCTCAAGATTTGATAACATTTTTAGGAATACCACCATCAAAAGTTTGCGTCATTTATAATCCTGTTATTAATGATGAACTTTTTAGAAAATCGGTTATTGAATTGCATCATCCATGGTTTAACGATGGAACGATTCCTGTAATATTAGGAGTTGGTAGGCTTTCTAGGCAAAAGGATTTTCCAACTTTAATTCGCGCATTTGCATTATTGCGCAAGAACCGTTTTGTTAGATTGATGATTCTTGGGGAGGGTGAAGATAGAAAGTACTTAGAGGGATTAATTTCTGAGTTAGGGATACAGGAAGATGTGAGTTTGCCTGGATTTGTAGAGAATCCATTTCCATATATTAGGAGGGCATCTGTTTTTGCGCTTAGTTCCCGGTGGGAGGGTTTACCCAACGCATTGATCCAGGCTCTTGCATTAGGAACTCCAAGTGTAGCTACTGATTGTCCGGGAGGGGTGGCTGAGATTCTTGAAGGAAATAAATTGGGAGTTTTGGTACCTGTTGGAGATGAACGAAAAATTGCAGATGCGTTGCGGATAAGTATTGATAGTAAAAGATTATCGGTTGATATAGGAATTGCTCGGTTTAATTCTGAAGCAATAATTAATCAGTATTTTTATTTGATAAAATCATTATGAATAATCAACCAGAGAGAATAATGTTACCCAATAAAAAGATTATTTTCTTAATAACTTCTCTTAGTTTAGCCGGGGCTCAGACTCAGCTAGTTTGCTTGGCAACTACTTTAAGAAAAAGAGGTTGGAGCGTAAAGATTATTTCTATGATATCGCCTCAAGCGTTTTTTCCTGATCTTATTGTGCATGATATCCCTGTTTATTCTTTGTATATGCAACGCGGAAGAATTGATTTTGGCGTTTTATTCCGATTGGCAGAAATCCTGAAAAAAGAGTGTCCTGACATATTACATTGTCATATGGTGCACGCTAATTTGCTTGGCCGTATCGTGCGTCTTTTTGTTTCAATACCGGTAGTTATTTCTTCAGCCCACAATGAAAACGAGGGTGGATGGGAACGTAACTGGTGGTATAGACTAACAGATTATTTGTGCAACATTACAACACAGGTTAGTAAAGCTGGAGTTCAGCGGTATGTAAATAAGAAATTGGTTCCTTTTGGAAAAATTGTTTTTATTCCTAATGGGGTAGATTTGAAGACTTTTAGAAAAAATGAAGTGGTAAGACAAGAAATGAGGCATACATTAGAAATAAGTAGTAACTTCGTTTGGTTAGCGGTAGGAAGACTTGACCTATCTAAAGATTATAGAAATATGATTAATGCTTTTTCTAAAGTTTATGAGGACTGTAATAATTGTATATTGTTGATTGTGGGAGATGGTATATTGCGTAGCGAATTAGAAGGACAAGCTAAGTTATTTGGGATAGAGAATAAAATTAAGTTCTTAGGAATACGAAAAGATGTTCCTGATTTAATGAGTGCGGCTGATGCATATGTAATGTCTTCTGCTTGGGAAGGTATGCCATGTGTTTTATTAGAGGCATCAGCTTGTGAGCTTCCGGTCGTAGCTACCGAAGTTGGGGGTAACGGAGAAATAGTTAAGCAAGGAGAAACTGGTTTTTTAGTTCCGTTGGGGCAACCTAAAAGATTAGCTAACGCCATGTTGGCGGTGATGAATTTACCAGTTAATAAACGTCTAGAAATAGGTCAAGCGGGAAGAATATATATGGAAGAAGCCTATAGCTTAGAATTCATAGTGGGCAAATGGGAAGAGTTGTACCGGAATCTAATGCTTAAAAACCAAATTACCTTATGACAAAAAAATATCTATCTTGTTTGTTTATTGGTGCTCTTCCTAGCTCTCTAGTTGATTTTCGTGGGCCATTGATTAGTGCTATGATATCAAGGGGAATCAAGGTATGTGCTTCTGCGAATGGACGAGATTCGAATACAGAAGAAAAATTACGAGAAATGGGCGTTGAGTATTATCCGATTCACATAGCTCGGGCCGGTATGAATCCTTTGGCTGATGTAGTTACATTTTTTGACTTGATTCGTATAATACGGCTGGTTAAACCAAGTATAGTCTTGAGTTACACGATTAAACCGGTTATTTATGGTGGATTGGCAGCGAGGTTATGTAGAGTCCAAAACGTTTTCTCTGTGATTGAAGGGCTTGGTAGTGTGTTTATGCCATGGGAATCCCCATTTCAGATTTTTTCTTCTATTGTTGCCAAGTGGTTATATAGAATTGGCTTGGTTGCCAGCAAGCGTGTCTTTTTTCTTAACTCAGATGATTTGAGTCAATTTGTTAAAGAGGGATATGTATCTAAGCGAAAGGTAGTATTACTTAATGGTATCGGAATAGATCTTGCGTATCATGCAAAAGGAGAGTTGTCTAGTTTTTCACGCCTTAAATTTATTATGATTACACGTCTGTTAAAATATAAAGGTGTGCGAGAATATGTCGCCGCAGCGAAAATTGTACTAACGAGTTATCCAAATGCTGAATTTGTGCTGGCGGGATGTCTGGATGAAAATCCAAACTCCATCAAACAAGATGAGCTTGATCTATGGCAACGGGAGGGGTTGGTTAATTATGTTGGGTGGGTTGATGATGTACGTTCGTTGATTCGATCAAGCCACATTTTTGTTTTGCCATCTTACTATCGCGAAGGCACCCCACGTACTACGCTTGAAGCCATGGCCATGGGAAGAGCGATTATTACAACTGATGCTCCGGGATGTAGAGAAACAGTGGATAAGTCAGTTAACGAGTCAGTATGGAAAATGGAAGAGAATGTGAATAAACTAAAAATAGGCCGAAATGGTATTCTGATACCAACAAAGGATGTAAGGCCATTAGTAGCGGCTATGGAGTTTTTTTTCAAACATCCGGAGCAAATTGCCATTATGGGTAGGGAAAGTCGCTGTTATGCAGAAGAACGGTATGATGTCCATAAGGTTAATACCGTAATGCTAAATGAAATGGGACTAGATTCTACGTAATACATTTTTTACTTTATATTTTTCGAAGGGTTAGTTTTATAGGGAGGCGTAAAGCTCTTGATGAGGAAAACATGATTACTTGGATTTTATATCGTAAGAAATTCGAGAAAGAAATATCTACTATTAGCCGTGAGAATAAAATTACATATCGAGTTTGGAAGCCGAGTTTATTTAACATTAGGCCAAATGGAATAAAATTAAGCTTAATTTTACCCTGGTTGGTATATACCTGCTTACCTTTATTTACTGCCCGGGTATTTAAGATATACTTAGTATATGATCAAGGAAAGCTCGTCCACTATTCATTTCTATTTGGCAGGTCTTATAAATTTCCGTTTATACAAAATAATGATATTTTCCTTGGTCCTATCTGGACAAGTGATGAATTTAGACGTAAAGGGATATCTTTTAATATCGCTACAGAGATTATTTATTCTTTTGGAGAAAAAGATAATTATTTTTGGTGGATGTGTGATGAAAAAAATACTGGCTCAAGAAAACTAGCTGAAAAATTAGGTTTTTTACAGTACGGTAAAGTCAAAAGGCATGTTTCCAGTATATGGCGCTTGGTAGATGAAAGTTCATAGAAAAGGCATGGAAAATGTTTGATAACGCTAGTCGCTACATTGAATTTTATAAGAAATCTGGTACTCCATTTGAAATCGTAGATGATAAATTATGGGTAGAATATAACCGCATGGTTGTACCTGTAGGTCCGGTGAAACTCGACTATTTTATTTCAGAGAAGGAAGCAAAGAATTTACTCCTTTGTTTTCCTAAAACATTACTTGTGAGAATTACAGGTGGATTTTTATCAAATGATATGCCTGAAGGGTGGTATGCGTTAATTATTGATAAATTTGTAGAGTTGAATGATAATAAGTACAGAAAAGAAATCAGACGCGGTTTGAGAAATTGTAGGGTAGAAATGGTGCCGGCAGAAATAATAGCGAAAAATGGTTATAGGGTTAATATGAGTGCTTATAGTAGATACAAGGGCGGTAGAAAATCAGATATTACAGAGCGAGATTTCTACGAAAATATTATAAAAACCAGCGATTTTAATGACATAATTAATTATTGGGGAGTTTTTTATAAGGACCAATTGGTTGGTTACACAGTAGTATATATATATGGCAAAAGTGAGATTCACCTTCCATTAGCTAATTTTAATCCAGATTTTCTAAAGTATTGCTCGTCAGCTGCATCGGAACATATCATTAACGAGTATTACCTAAAAATTAAGAAATATGAATACATAAATAGCGGTTTTAGGTGTCTTCTGCATCAAACAAAGCATCAGGATTTCTTAGTCAAAAAATTTGGCTATTCTAAAATTCCCTTAAAATTTATTATTTTTTATTGCCAGCCTATAAAATATTTATTATTTTCTACTTTTTTTATGGGAAATTTCATGGGATATCTCAATCAAGAGTTAGGAGCATTATATAAACAGGAAGAAATAAGAAGGAGCTATCTAAAAAATAATTATGAAACGTATTTTTGATTTTTTTATTTCTTTAATCGGTCTTATTGCTATTTCGCCGGTTTTAATCTTGACGGCGTTGTTTATTAAGGCTGTTTCCGGCAGCCCCGTATTTTATAAGCAGGAGCGTGTTGGCTTAGAGGGCAGGGTATTTAAATTATTAAAATTTCGTACTATGGTGACGGAAGCCGATAAAATCGGTACTTCAGTTACTACAAAGAACGATCCGAGAATTACAGTTGTAGGCAGGTTTTTGCGTAGATTTAAATTAGATGAATTGCCGCAATTAATTAATGTTATAAAAGGTGATATGAGTTTTGTTGGGCCGCGGCCAGATGTGCCGGGGTTTGCGGATAAGTTAGAAGGAGAGGACAGAATTATACTTAGTGTAAGGCCGGGAATAACTGGTCCGGCGACATTAAAATATCGTAATGAAGAAGAGCTTTTAGCTAAACAAGCAGATCCAGATAAATTTAACGCAGAAGTGATTTATCGTGATAAAATCAGGATTAATCGGGAATACGTGAAGAATCATAATTTTTTGATGGATATGAGGTATATATTACAGACGGTTTTTGGTAGATAGATTGCTTCGGGCACGATGGTGCCCTCGCAATGACGGTGAGAGGGGCAATGACGATATGAAAGAAATGAGAAATCGATTTAAAGCTTGGCCGCATTACGGTAAAGAAGAAATTGCTGCGGTAACAAAAGTGCTAAGGTCTGGCAAGGTAAATCAATGGACAGGTAGTGAAGTATTTGCTTTTGAAAAAGAATATGCTAAGTATTTGGGTGTTAAATATGCGATTGCTTTAGCAAGTGGAAGTGTTGCTTTAGATATGGCATTGGCTGTTTTGGGAATAAAAAAAGGCGATGAAGTAATTGTAACGCCCCATACATTTATTGCCTCGGCAAGTTGTGTTGCTCTAAGAGGAGCGGTACCGGTCTTTGTTGATGTTGACCGTCAGAGTGGCAATATAGCGGTTGAAGCAGTTAAAAAAGCGATTAGTCGTAGAACTAAGGCAGTGATTGCAGTGCACATATTGGGTTGGCCTTGTGAGATTGAAGAATTAAAGCAATTATGCATAAAAAATAAGATTTATTTAATTGAGGATTGCGCTCAAGCGCATGGCGCGCAATATAATGGTAAACCCGTAGGCAGTTTTGGGGATATCGCTTGTTTCTCTTTTTGTCAGGATAAGATTATTACTACTGCCGGAGAAGGTGGGCTTTTAGTAACCAATAACAAGAAGCTTTGGGCCGCTGCATGGAGCTTTAAGGATCACGGAAGAGATTTTGACACAGTATTTTACAAGAAACACCCCTTTGGTTTTAAGTGGCATATTAAAAGTTTTGGTACCAATTATCGGATGACCGAAATTCAGGCTGCCGTAGGTAGGGTTATGCTAAAAAAATTAGATGCTTGGGTGCGCTTACGTCGAGGATTAGCTGCGGTTTTAAATGAAGGTTTTAGTATTATTGTTGGTTTAAGGGTAGCGATCCCCGAAAAAAGATTTTACCATTCGTATTATAAATACTATGTTTATGTAAGGCCGGAGATGTTGAAAAATGGCTGGTCACGGAATAGGATCATTAGTGAATTAATGCGTCAAAATGTCCCTTGTGCAGTTGGTTTGTGTCCTGAGGTTTATCGGGAAGAGGCCTTTAAAAAAATTATCACTGGGCAGAAACGCCTACCAATAGCAAAAGATATTGGAGAGACATCAATGATGTTTTATGTGCACCCGAGGTTAAGTAAGAAGGATATGTGTTTTGTGGTGAAGAAGGTAAAAAAAGTTATGAAAAAGGCAGTACTCTGAAGGGAATAGAATAATCTTACTATTCTGTTATAATAGTACATAAGACACCAAAAATACCATGGCTAAAGAAAATTTTAATCGAAACATATTATTGCAATATCGTAAGGCTTTTATTATTATCGCGCATTTTATGGTAATTATACTCTCTTATTTGGCAAGTTTCTTGTTGCGTTTTGAATTCTCTATTCCCGGTAATTATCTTAACGCGTTTTATGTTGGGTTTGTTTGCTTGATTGTTGTAAAACCTGCCGTGTTCTGGTTTTTTGGATTATATCGCGGGTTATGGGTTTATGCTTCAATTGATGATTTATGGAAGATTATTAAAGCAAACCTATTGGCTTCTATTGTTTTGATATCAAGCGTGGTTATCATTGGCGGGCATGGTTTTCCGAGGTCGGTTTTTGTCACAGATTTTGTTTTATGTACAAGCTTAGTTGGGGGCTTAAGGTTTGTATCGCGTTTATTGAAAGAAGGCTATTACCGTAATTATAATTTTCACTCTAAAAAAGTTTTGATTGTTGGGGCCGGAGACACTGGCATTATGCTCTTGCGTGAGTATCGTAAGAATCCGAGTATGGGCAGGGTAATTGGGTTTATGGATGATAGCCAGTTAAAATTAAATGAAAGTATTCATGGAGTAAAAATATTAGGTAATCGTAAAGATATTCCTAGGATTGCTGAGAAATATGAGATCGATGAAATTGTTATTGCTATGCCCTTGGTAAGAGGCGATGAGATGCGCAAGATATTATCCTATTGTGAAAAAACGCAAGCTAAGCTTAAGGTAGCTCCGGAGTTAAATAAGATATTAAGCGGAAAGCTGGTAATTAAGCCGCGTGAGGTTCAACCGGAAGATTTGCTCGGGAGAGAAACGGTATTTATAGATTTAAAGGGAGTCAGCTCGTATATTAAAGGCAGGGTAGTGTTGATTACGGGTGCCGGTGGATCGATTGGATCTGAGATCGCCAGGCAAATTGCGCGCTTTGAGCCGAAAGAAGTCCTCCTTTTTGATCACCATGAGAATTTTATTTATTTCTTGAACATTGAGTTTAAAATGAAATATCCCGGGATTAGAACGAAAACATTTATCGGGGATATTAGGGACGTTGGTCTTTTAAAACAGATTTTTTCAAAAAATAGGCCTCAGGTAGTTTTTCATGCGGCTGCGCATAAGCATGTACCCTTGATGGAAGAAAATCCGGTGGCTGCGGCTAAAAATAATATTTTTGGCAGTCGTAATCTTATTTATGCGGCAAGCCATTATGGCGTGGAAAGATTTATACTCATCTCTACGGATAAAGCTGTAAATCCCAGTAGCGTTATGGGGATGAGCAAGCGCGTTGCTGAAATGATTTTGCAAGCAAAGTCAAAAAACGGAAAGACTAAATTCATGGCGGTGCGTTTTGGCAATGTTTTAGGCTCATCCGGAAGTGTTGTGCCCTTATTTAAGAAACAAATTGCTGAAGGAGGACCGATTACGATTACCGATCCTAATGTTGAACGCTATTTTATGAGCGCAAAAGAAGCGGTGATGCTGGTTTTGCAAGCCGGAGCGTTAGGCCAGGGAGGAGAACTTTTTATTTTGGATATGGGGGAGCAGATCAAGATTATGGATATTGCTAAAAATTTGATCGCTTTGTCCGGATTTACTTTGGGCAAAGATATAGAAATAAAAATTATCGGTATGCGCCCGGGAGAAAAGCTTAGCGAAGAATTGCTTTTAGATAAAGAAAAAGATAAAGTTACCAAACATGAGAAGATTTATGTTAGCCCGTCACAAGAACTCGACAAAGCTTTGTTAGGTAAAAGGCTCAAGGAGCTTAAATACTTAGCGGACATGATGGATAGCATCGCGGTAATTAAGAAAATGAAAGAAATAATTGGATAGAAGGTTGAATAAAAAGGAGCTTAGTATGAATAACTTAAAAAAGTTTGGTTTTGTGATGGTCGTTGGATTGGTAGCGGCTTTAATTACCGGATGTGAAAATAAACTTGATAAAAATCAGATTGTCGCCCGGATAAACGACTATGAGGTGACGGTTGATGATTTTAAATACGAGGCAGAGAGGACTATCCCGGGGGTGTCTAAAGAAACGATTCTGCAGGATATTATAACTAAAGAGCTTCTTTTGCAGGAAGCGCAAAAGATGGACCTAGATAAAAACAAGTTTTTTATGAAAGAAATTGAGAATTATTGGAAACAGGGGCTGATTAAAAGGTTGATTAAGATTAAAGGCGAAGAGTTTATCTCTACGGCGAAAGTAAGCGCTGAGGAGGTAAGGGCGGAATATAACCGTATGAGCGAAGAGGCGGCGGGTAAAATAAAGTCTTATGTAGAAATGGCGGTTCAAATTAGGGAAAGCTTAAAAATTAAGCAAGCACAGGCGGCATTAGAAAATTGGATTAATTTCTTGAGGAAAAATTCTTGCATAAAAAAATATGATGCAGTGTTAATCGATATTGACTTTAAAAATTCAAAAAACTTAGCGGGAGGTTTAAATGGAAGATAATATGCGTAAACGTAGAAAAATCCGTATTGTTAAAATGGAGTTCCAAAGAGATTTTATTCTAAAATTTTGTGCGATAATTATTTTTACATCGGCAACTATTGCGGGTATTGTTTATACGCTTTCGATTCCAAGCACAACCACAGTATTTGCCAATTCTCGTTTAGTGATGAAAAGTACCGCGGATTTTATATTGCCGCTTTTGGCTTTGAGCAGTTTGGTGGCGATTATTGCCGCAGGTAGCGCAACGGTGATTACGACATTATTTATTTCCCATCGCATTGCCGGCCCGCTTTACCGGTTGGAAACCGACATTGCCGAAGTCAATCGCGGTAATTTGACGGTGGAAATCCGCGTGCGTAAGAATGATGAGCTTCAGTATCTGGCTAAATCTTTAAATCAGATGCTTAAAACAATCCGTAGCGCAGTAGCGGAAGTAAGCGAGGAAATTGTGGATATTCCCGCTGCCGCTCTTTCAGATAAAGATCAGCGCAAACTAGAGAACGCCAAGAGCTTGTTAAAGAAATTTAAGTGTTAAAGTTAGATAAATGAAAATACGCATACTTAGTCTAATTGTTGCGGGATTTATTCTAGTAGGATGTCAGGCTTTTTTCGGTAATGCCTCTACAATTACCAGCAGCGAAGTAGCGGCGCCTGTTTGGATTTCTTCTCGAAATAATCAGGTTACTCTTTTGTATACCTCGGATATTAATCTAAGAAAATTAGAAGCCAGGTTGCGCACGCGTTATTTTTCGGTTTCAGCGGCAGAGCGGGACCTGTTCACCAATCCATCTTATAATACTGAAAAAAGAATTGTCTCTAGGCTAGAGTCGATTCTTTTGCGTACAGAACAGGTATTGGCGATGTACCCATCTTCCTTAGAGCTTAAAATTAAAATTTTTAGAAATCGTGAAGAATTAAATCAAGAACATTTACGCTTACTGGGCTCAATGCAAAGGTATAAGTCTTTTTATATACACGGATTTGAAACGATTTATACTTCAATGCAGGATATATCGGATTCGGTGATTTCCCATGAAATGGCGCATGTGGTGATGGATAATTATTTTAATGTTATTCCTCCTGAAAAAACGGCAGAGCTTTTGGCGACCTATGTAGATAGTAATTTAGAAGGAGAATAGGTTAAATGCTGAGCCGAAAGTGGTTGACAAATCTAGGTTTATTGATAAAATTAAAATAATTAGTTTCTCTATGCATAGCAAGGAGAGGTGATGAAAAATAACAACATCAAGCTACTCTTGGTTCTTGCTGCAACCTGTTTTCCTTCCCTATCTTCAGCTGAAATTCATTCTACCCAATCAATTTCCGGAGTTTATTATCATGTCGATGGCGATAAAAGTCGCTCATTTTATCCCGGCAATGAAGCGGATTATCTTTATGAGGGGACCTTTGATTTCAGTAAGATCTCTTTAAAGGAATGGGAAGCTTTTGGTAATATCGAATATCGCGCCACGGATGACAAATTAGTTGATCGACAAGAATTTAGTATCGAGCGGATGTATATGGGGCTAAGGGCTCCGGGAAAAGAGATTCTGGTGGGTGATTTTTATCAGAATTTCTCGGAATATTCTTTGGGCAATGCCTTGAAAGGTTTGAAAGTATCGATTGGCGATGAAAAAACTTCTCGTTTGATCATGGTCGGTGGTCTGGATATGTCCAGATGGGAGGAGCTTTGGGAGACCCGACAGGATGATTCTTCTACCCGTAGGTATGTTTGGGGCGCGCGCTTAGAGAATAGTCTGTTCAATGAAAAATTGGCGTTAAATTTTAACTATGGCGGAGCGCGTGATGACCCGGCATATATGGCCACGACCACAAATCCGATTATGGTTAATGTATTTAGCATAGATGCCAAATATAAAATAAATCAAATCTTAAACACTTACGGAGAAATTGCGCAAAGCTATACCGACACTAATCTTAACGACGGCGCGGCGCCTACCAAAAGTGATCGGGCCTATAAGTTGGGTTTAGACTTAAATTTAAAAGACTACTCGCTTTCTTCAGTTTATAGTCGCATCGGGAATTATTTTAATACTACCGGCGGTTTTTCTGCCCAAGATTTAGAAACCATTAATTTTGATGGTCTATGGTTTCTGCCTTTTAAAACCAAGCTGACGCATTATTTGCATATGGACCGGGATAATCTTTCTAAAACTAAAACTACCACGACCAAGCAACTAAATCCCGGTGGGAAACTAAGCTTTAGCCTGCCTTTTAGCTTAAACTGGGATGTGGGTTTTGATTTACGTAAACGTTTTTCCGTTGATAAAACGATTAATCAAAAAACCTATACTTATAGCACCAATCTTTCTCGTGATTTCAGGATACTTTTTGCTAGCCTAGGATATACCAAAGGAATAATTGTGGATCGGGTTAGTGCAGACCAAGAAAGAAACACAGATACCTATACCTTAGCTTTAGACGGAAGCTTTGGTATTAAGCAGACTAAGTTATCTTGGAATATTAGCGAAAATATTATTCATGATGAATATAAACAGGTTGCTAAAGCGGATTTTATCTCTTCAACAAACGTAGGCCTTAAGCTTGTTTTTCCGTCGACCTTAACCTTTGAAGGAAAAGTTATTCTAGGCAATAATGATTATTATGTCAATGCTTCAGACAGCGATACTACGGATTATTATTTTGCTGTTTCACGTGATTTAGCCAAGGATTTAGCTTTTATTGTTAGCTATCAGCATAAAGGTTATAGTTATACTGGTGGTGATACTAACTATGCAGAAAATTTTATCCGCACCAGTCTTACTTATAAATTTTAGCACCCGGCCTTATTTGAGAGGCCGGTGTGCCCTTTTTGGGTTAGGAGGCAATGATCATGTTTAGGAAAGTTATTTTAAGTTTATTTTTGTGTTTTATTTTTTCTGGCATGGCGTTTGCCCAAAATCTAAAAGTAAATAATCAGCCGATAAATGAAGGTGATAGTTTAAATTTATTTTTTGACAATTTAGATGCGGGTAAGATTGTTTTCTCTTTGGAGGCTGGTGATCTGAAAAAAGCCGAGATAACTTTTGATAAGGGGAGAAACTGGGTAGAGATGGAGAGGCAGGGGGATTATTTTGTGTATGGTTACCGGCCGTTGTCGAATGAGGTTTTTTATCCGGAGTTGCTTTTAACGGACAAGGATCAAGGGGTGCAAACTTATCGGCCGAATTTAAGGATAAATTATCAAAAGGAAAAACCGGATCGGCAGCTAGAGCAATTCTTAGAGAAATTTAAGACATTTTATGAAGATGAAAGCCAGGATCGTTTCATGAGTCTATTTTCGTCGACTTATCCGGATAGGGTAAAATTTGAGCAGGCTATTCAGAATGACTTTTATAATTATAAAAATATGCGTTTGTTTTATCGGATTGATACCCGGGCATTTGATGATGATTTAGAAGGGGCGATCTGGAGTGTTTATTGGCAAAGAAAATATCAGGATCGTAATGGGAATGATTTAACGGAGAGTTCTGCGAATATCGCGATGCGCTTTGATAAGGAAAGCGGGCAGTGGTTGATTACCGGGTTAAGGAATAATACGATATTTGGGTCGTCGTTGCTTGTTTCCGTTGCTACTGCTAATCCGGATTTAAGGGTTAGAAGTAGTGATATCAGTATAAGTGCCGTAGGAGGGTATGTTATAAGTGCTGTGGTATATAATATTGGTTCTGTGGCAGCGGACAGTTTTTTTGTACGTTTTCAATCAACTGATGGCGCTGGTATGGATACTTCCGTGCTCGTGGCTACGATAGCCGGTAATTCTCAACTTACTGTTACTTGTCCGACCGCACTTATTCCTAATTTTACGGTTACAGTAACTGCGGATTCAACACTTGTTATTGATGAAAAAGATAGGACAAATAATTCAGCTAGTAAATATTTATAGTATTTTTAAAAGCATATAAATATAAATGAATTTATTTAAACGACATTTTTTGGTATTTTTTTCAATTATCGTTTTATTATTAATGGGCATGTCTTCAGCGCCGAAGAATGCTCCGGTTGCTTCTCCGTATGAGCAAATAAGAAAAGATGTTGGACAAACATTAGATAGCCTTAAATCCAACTACGATTCAGAAAATTTGCCGGATTTTACGAATTTATTAGCCAAAGATTTTGAAAATAGGCAGACCTTTCAGTCAAACCTGGAGAATTATTTTATTTCCAATAAAAATCTTGAACTATTGATGATCATTGACGCTGTTCTGGTGAATAAAAATAAGATCAGTGTCAGGTTGCACTGGTTTAAGAAATCTTTTACCAATAGCGGGGTTTTTAGCAAATCTCAAGGCTCTTCGCAATTTGTATTCAACAAAACCGCAGAAGGTTTAAAATTTTTATATCTGCGCGGCGATAATCCATTCTATTAAATTTAAAAAGAAGGGGGATTAAGATGATTAAAAAAATAGTTAGGTTGTCTATTTTTTTATGGCTGACTTTTTCAGTTTTAGGTCAGGCTTTTGCTGCGCCAGAGGATAAGCCTTTTGATTTTTCTAGTGGGCTCACCTGGAGTCTTGGCCGGCCTAATCCGGATAGCTTTGAGACCCCCTGGCTTCCAATCACCCAGCTTGGTTTTCGCACTAAACTCACCGCGAAATTTTCTAGCGGAACTATAATGCTTAAATTTCCGATTCGGGTTAATTTTAATTACGATCTAGATCAGATAATCGCAGGAAAAACCATGAAACTCAAGGTTTCCGCGTTTCCGACTGCTCCGAATGGACTAGCTTTTGAGAATATTTTTGGCCTGCATTTAGGCAGCCAATGTGAGGTGGGTTTTGTGGGGTTATCGGGAATTCCGGATATCATGCCCTGGTTTAATGTTAACTATAACCTTTGGGATCTTACATCTCAAGTTCCGAGAGTGGGCGAATTACTCGCGCAGCTTAAAGATCAGATTGATATAAATTGCGTATCTGTCTCCGGGGAGGCGTTGCCTTTAGGGAGTTCTAAGTCATACCATGATATAAGGCCGGTTATGGATATTACCGGCGCAATGTTGAATGATGATGCGGTTAAGGCTTCTATACTTACTAAATTGAAATCAGTGATACCTGGTTCTGCGATGACGACGATAAAGAATTTGGTAAAATATTATAAAAATGTTGATGATACCGGAGCTAATGAGTTTATTGATGGCGTATTGGAAAAAGTTTTAAGTCAGTTTAGTTTTAAGATTATCCGTGACCCTTCATATACCGTGGATGGAGAAAAGCTTACGGTAAATTTAAAATATGGTTTTCCGGCAAGAGGCGGTTGGAGCACTTATCCGGTTAATCTTACCAGTTCTACGCAGATCGAAGAAATCGATATCGGGATTCCGGCTTTTTGTAATGCTAGCGATAAGCTGGAGATTAAAGTTACCGGCTTGACTTATGAATTTAGGTTAAAACAGAAACTGGCGATTAAATTGACCGTTCCCATTCTGGGAGAGGTTACGCTTGGCGAGACCGCAAATAAAGTAATCGTGTATGAACAGGTATCTGTCGATATCACGGATCATGTTTTAAGTTTGGATATTATACCGGCTACTGATGCGATTGTGCAATACCGTATTAATGAAGGCTGTACTTCCGCTACTGTTTTTTGGGCTAGCCCGAATATTCCATTAAAGGGTACGTTAAAAGTTTATAATGCTGCGGGAGCTCTTTTACAGACTCAGACGGAATCGGGTTTTAGTACCAGCCATGGCCTCACCGCGATGAATTTATCGAATACGACTCCCTATACTTTTAAACTTTCTTGTGTTGATTCAAGTGGTAATGTTTATACTGTTGCAGATCTTACTGCAACTACAAAAGCTTCTGGAGAGTGTACCGGAGGAATTGAGAGGGCTACTGAGAATGGAGCGACTATCTCAGCTGCCAATGTGACGGCTACTTATAATTCTTTAAATTTCACCTGGAATACTAATGTTGACGCTGCAAGCGTGATTTTTATCTCAGAGTCTCCGGATTTTAAGACCAACTATAGTTCAATTATTCGTAAAACCGGTGGAGTTAGCTGTAATGATTTCTTTAAAGCTACTGGAAATTATGCTCTGAATAAAGGGCATGGGATATTAGTCAATAATCCTTGTTATGATATAAAAGAAAATACAATGTATTACTATACTATTCGTTCTTACGCCTGGCGCGATAATGATACATCCAATGCCGGAAAATTATATGCTTCTCCGGGAGTGGTGGGCTCAATCATGACTCCGTATAATACTGAACCGGCAAGTTGCCGGGCTAAAGTATATAATGCCTCGACAAATGCGGTTTTGCCTAATATCCCGGTGATTGTTATGCGGAATAATAACCCCGCTAATTCTACAGTTGTGCTTACCGGGGCAGACGGATTAACTTCTTGGGTTGGTCTTGATCGGGGTAATTCTAATTTACTTTCGGTAAAAGATTTACCTTGTTATAATGATGCTGCAAATTCGGTCATTCCCGGCCCAGGCCCGATTCCTAATCCGATACTTTTAGGGGTAGCACCTAAAACCTCTCCGAATAGTTCTGTTTTTGATTCAAACGGTAATGCTGTGTCCGGAGCAACCGTAAGGATAACCGAGCATCCCACGTATGTTACAACTACAGATAATACCGGAAAGTATACATTTAATAATTTAAGTTTTAACGGAATTTGTCATATAGATGTTAGTAAAACCGGTTATTTGGGGGTCCGAATAGCTGCAGTGGTAACTCCATGTGGTCTTTTTGTGGCGCCCCAAGCGACATTAAATAGGGAAGGCGGTAATTTAACTATCTATGTAAAAGCAAATACTAATGGTGTTTTAACCAATGTTTACAATGCCGCGGTAACGGTTAAAGAAGGAGCTGAAACATTGGGAACAGTTTATACTGATTATGGAAGCGGCGCGATATTTTCGCATTATTTTCCTGATGATAACATTCATAATCTTGATCTTATTGTGACTCCTCCGGTGGCGGATCGTAATCTTCAGTCGGCTACAGGAAGCGCTACTTTAAGCCGTAACGGACAAAACACCACGACTATCGTCTGTCAGCGGGATACCCGTGTTCCACAGATTGCCGGTTTAAGAATTAAGCAGTTACGTGCTCGGCTGTTAAAGGCGATATTTGACACCGGGGAAGAATCGTTAGTTTCTATTGATTTTAAAGGTCCGGCGGGTTCGATAATTAATATACCTTGGAACACTACCTATGCCACCCACGCGGAAATAGATCTTCCATTAGGAACTATCGGTCCGGGAGTGGTTCAGGTAAAAGCGATCGCTAAAGATCGTGGCGGTAATCAAATTGATTCCGGATTTGTAGATTTTAATCTTTTCGGAGGAGCGGGTTGGAACTTTATCGCTAATGGCATAACTACTAATTCCACGCGGCTTAGTTGGGCAGGTTTTCCGTCCAGTGACTCTTTTGGCAAATATGTATTAAAAGTAAAGAATTTAACTAGCCAGCAGGAGACTATTGAAGAAATTACTAGCGTGGGTACCAAGTTTAAACAATTGACCGGACTTTCTGCAGGCACGAGTTATGAAGCGACAATTTCCGCTAAGGCTTCCGACGGAAATGATCTCGCTGATGCACAGACGATCACTTTTTCTACCCGATCGCTTCCGCCACAGATTCAGCAGTTTTTAGTGACGCCGAAGAGCGTGGCACTCTCTGAGAATGTGCAGGTGAGCGCGACGATTGTGGATGCAGATACGAAGATAAAAAATATCCGGCTCTTGGAATTGGATAAAGGTAAGATGAAGGTGTTAGCCGATCAGGCATATGACGACAGTTCGGTTAATTTTATTAAAACGATTAAATTTATTCAGGCGGGCAATAAGAAACTTATTCTTGAAGCTAAAGATGAAAATAAAACTCCGGCAACGCAATCAGAGATGGTTTTAGTTTTAGATACGGCTAAGCCGGTTATTGCTTTTGACAGGAAGGCGGCGCGTGCATTTTTGAATAGTAGATTTAGTCCGGTGGTTAACGTTCAAAATATGGATAGTTTATCCGGGGATATCGACGGGCATATTAGTTGGGGGGATGGTGGTAGCGATGATTTTGATTTAGGCCAGGGTAAGAAAAAGGCAGGAGTAGCAGTAAAGCCTGGTAATGCAAAAGGAGCTAGGGCGCGCGGAGTGCGTAATAATGATTTGAACCATATCTACGCTAATTCGGGAAGTTATACGATTATCGTAACTGCTTCGGTTGAGGATGATGCGAATACCATTACTTCCGACCCGATACAGCGGATAATTCAAGTAGAGATTAAGCCGGCAGTGTTAGAGTTGGTGGCGAGCATGGTTGGAAACAACCCTAATCTTTGGAAAATTGATTATAAGGTAATTCCAGGTTCGCTTCCGATTAAATCTTGGGGTCTTGATTTTGGAGATACAAATGTTGGCGCAGTTGTGGAAGAGGCGGTGACCAGAACTGAGGGCGCATTAGTTCAAGGTAGACAGACTCGCGGGCAATCAGTGCTTGCCGAGCAATTATCTGGTAGGCCGTTAAGCGGAAAAGGCGAGGTTAATTCTTCTATAACGCATTTGTTTAAAGTTAAAGGAAATTATCGTGTTAAATTTACAATTGAAGATGGTAGTGAAAAGGGTAGCATAATTAAGGAATTGAATATAAATATTTTGCGTAATTTAGCTCCGGATATTGCCGAACGTGATTTGCGTACAACGCAAGTAGGTGACATTCTTTCTCAGGGCACTCGAGCGCAGCTTAAAGAAGTTGGAGCTCGTGGCATAGTAGGCGCTGGAGAGAATGTTGGTTCTCGGGTAATCGGAGTAGTCTCGACCGCTCAGAGTACGGTTGCGCAATCCGGTATAGGCCAATCCGGAGTCGGTCAGGCGGCCATTGGCCAAGTTCAGGGTGTGCGCAGTCAGGTGGCTGTAGTAAAGAAGGAGCCGGTAGATATATTATTTTTGGAGTTAAAGCCGGCGCGTGAAATGATGGTTGGCCAGAGCTGCGATATAGAGGCAATATTAAAAAATGATTCTGGAGTTGGTATTCGGGAGGTGGTAGTTAGTTTTGAATCAGAAGATGGTTTTAAGGATCGCAAGGTAATTTCTTTAATGGCGCATGCTCAAGAAAGAATCAAATTTTCCTGGACTCCGCGTAAGGAAGGCCGCCAAAGATTAACCGGGATGCTGGAGTGCCGGGAGGACGAGAATATAAGAAATAATTCTCTATCGCAATTAGTTGAGGTTAATCCGCCTGTAAATACAGGGGCCAATGAACTGGAATTATTAAGAAAGAAAAAAGCTGAAATAGGCCGCAGTGGGATTATTGAAGAGGACATGGAGAGATAAGTTTAACCTTAGAAAGAACGATGATTCATTTTATTCTTCCAATATATAACGAAAAAGAGAATTTGTTTGGATTGATTAATGGTATACGCCGAGCCATGGTGGGCAGGGTTTATCGTATAGTGGCGGTTGATGACGGTTCTTCCGATGGTTCGCTTGAGCTTCTTCGAGAGTTACGAAAAGATGATCTTGTTATTATCGGCTCGATTATGAATATGAATGTTGGTGCTGTTTTTTCCGCGGGTATTTATAAGGCTCTTGAAGGCGCGGTTGATGACGATGTGATTGTTATTATGGAAAGCGATCAAACAAGCGAACAGGAATTAGTTCTATCAATGGTCGATCGCATCCTGAGCGACAAGGCGGATGTTGTGGTGGCTTCGCGCTATATATTAGGTGGGGGATATGCTAATTTTCCTTTATCTAGGCTAGTATTTAGCTATTGCGCTAATCGGTTGTTGCGCGTATTTTTTCCTATAGCTGGTGTACATGACTATACAATTTTTTTCCGTGCTTACCGTGCCGGAGTTCTTAAGAAGGCGTCTGAATACTTTGGCCCTTTCGGGCTTATTCAGTTTAAAGGTTTTGTGGCGAATGCCGAACTTTTAATTAAACTAGCGTTTTTTACGAAACGGATCACGGAAGTCCCGTTTGTATATAACTACGCCAAGAAAAAGGGAACAAGTAAAATCAATATTGTTTGCACGATTAATGAATATTTCGCGTTATTTAATTATATGCGCCGAATTTTTAAAAAGGTCGGTGATTTTAAAAAACGGAGCAATACCCAAGGATTTCTTATATGAAGATTTTGATTACCGGTGGTGCAGGAATGGTTGGTTCCCATGCGGCTGAATATTTTTCACAGAGAGGACACATTGTATTGGTCTATGATAATTTGATGCGTTCGTACATGTTTAATTCAGACATGAAATCTGTTGAATATAATTGGGATTATTTAAAGCAATGCAATAATATCACCCGCCAAAAAGCCGATATTCGTGATGTATTCACTCTGGAAAAATGTTTTATGGAATTTAATCCGGATATAATAATCCATACTGCCGGGCAGACGGGAGTGCGGTTTTCTTTGGAAAATCCGCGGGAGGATTTAGCGATTAATTCTGTCGGTACTTTTAATGTTTTAGAAGCTATGCGGAAAATTAATCCAAAAGGAACTTTTATTTACTGCTCAACAAATAAAGTTTATGGTGACAATGTCAATCGGTATGATTTAGAAGAAGCCCCAGCGCGATATCAATTTAAAAATATTACCGGGATTTCAGAAAAAGAATCTGTTGATCATGCCGGGCATACACCTTACGGTATTTCAAAGTTGTCTGCGGATCTTTATGTCCAGGATTACGCACAAACTTACGGTTTAAAAACAGGTGTTTTTCGCATGAGTTGTATTTATGGCACTCGACAATTCGGTTTCGAGGATCAAGGATGGATTGCATGGTTCTGCACCCGATTTATGCAAAAAAGACCTTTGATTATTTATGGTGATGGTAAACAAGTGCGTGATGTTTTATGGGTAGGAGATTTGATTAATGCCTTTGAAAAGTTTATTGAAAGTGGCGTTCAACGTGGTGTTTATAATATTGGCGGAGGCATGGAAAATACCCTATCGCTTGTAGAGTTAATAGATATTTTAAAAGAAGAGACAAAATACAGCGTGCCGATTTCATTTGCCGACTGGCGGTCATTTGATCAGAAAATTTATATTTCTGATATTACTAAGGTAAAAAAAGACTTGGAATGGAAGCCGGCTGTTAGTCCGCGAGAGGGGATTAAAAGAATATTACAATGGCTACAAACGCATCCGGAGTTATTTTAGAGTAAGAGCTGCTAGCTAGTTTATAAAGCAGGGGAATATAAGTGAAAAAATGGCAGCAAAATATATTGATCTTGATTATTAGCGTTATTCTTGTTTGCTTGGTCGGTGAATTATATCTTCGTCTACTTGATTTTAACAAACCGCTTAAATTCTATTTGATTCCAAGTGTAAATGAAAAGCTTGTTTATGAGCTTGATCCAAGATCTTCGGAGATTAATAGCTTTGGGATGCGTCAAGATAACTTTAGAGAAGAGGATTTAAGCGATGCTTATGTTATTGCCGCTATAGGTGATTCCCATACATATTCGTTGGGTGTTAATGATTGGTATAATTCATACCCCAAGAAACTTGAGCATTATTTGGATACACTAAGTAATGGCCGAAAAGTACGAGTTTTGAATTTTGGGGTTTCGGGTTATAATACTGCTCAAGAGTTAGAGGTGTTTAAAAGCAAAGCTTTACAGTTCCACCCGGATCTCGTAGTTCTTCAAATTACAATAAACGATACCCATGTTTGCAATCTTATCCAGCCAAAATATAAATTTATAAATCAGCTCATTTATAAAAGTAAATTATTAGTTTTTTGCTGGAAGAAATTTTTATACTCGGATATTTCAATAAAATATTTATATAACTGGTTCGAGAAATATTTACCAGATTCTTTGTTTTTTCAGGAAGGATTAGTGGGAACAAGGGATTCTAATATAAAGGGAGAGTTACCTGCACATCTTAATCATCCTGCCCGCACTAAAGATCGAGTCCCCTTACGCTATCATTATATGCTGGGTGAAGAAAACTGGAAAAAACACATTTATGATTTTGTAAAAATTGCTAGAATTCATAATATACCGATTATTGCTACGGGTTTTATCGAAAATTGGCAGCGCGCTGTTTTATTAAGCGAAGGTATTAAAATTTATACTTTTGATGAAATATTCGGAGTGATTGATGAAAATAAATATGGTTATATACCATCGCGTACGGGAACTCATTTTAACGAGGCAGGTTGCGATGTTATTGGTAAGAATTTGGCAGGGTTTATTTTTAATTTATATCTTAGAAATGAGCGTAAAATTAATTAGTTTCAAATAGTGATGCTACATATAAAAAATGTCGATTAAAAATATGAGAAAGTTAGTATCAAGCATTCAATAAAGCTATGACAGCGCGATAGAAAGGGGCATTATGGTAATTTTGATTGGGAAGGAATTAAACAAAATATATCGAAAACTTCTTGTAAATAATCCGACCAGGTTAGATGCCATTCTTTATTTTATTACATTGATTTTTTGTTATTTTGTTTTTAATCAGCCGGATTTATTGCATTATGCCGGCAGCTCTTTTACTTATCTCAACGGTCATATTAACGATTTTTATGAAATAAATAGGCTATTGTTAATAGCCCCAGACAATGTTCTCCCAACTGTTTATATGTTTTTTGCCATTTGGAATATACCTATAAAATTGCTCGGGATTGTGAATCAGGCCACTATGGAGGGAGGGTATGTTATTTTTTGGTATAAATTATTGACAACATTATTCTTTGCCGGCTCTGCTTTTTGTTTTTATAAAATAGGTAAAGCCATTGGGCTGAATAAAGCAAATTCAATATTATTGACGACAATCTGGATTTCTTCACCGATTCTCATTTTTAGTCAATTTATTTTTGGACAAACTGATATATTTACTATATTTTTCGTTTTATTGGGCTTATATTACTTTATAAAAAGCAATATCTGGCTGTTTATATTATTTTTTAGCATAGCAATAACCTTTAAGTACTTTCCGATGTTTATATTTATTCCATTGATTTTATTGGTGGAAAAAAACCCCAAGAAAATATTTTTATATTTTACCTCGGTATTGATTCCAACCTGTTTGCAGGTTATTTTCTATGCCGGCTCTAGTGCTTTTTGGACGGATGTAATCGGGGCGAGGCAGGCTCTTCCGCGTCTTACAACGGCTTTTATAACCGTAGGGCCGGATATCAATATTTATTTATTTCTCTTGTTTTGGTTTATAATTTGCGGGTTATGTTATTATCTCAAGCCGATAGAGGATAAAAACAAGTTTTACCAAACAGTATTTTATGTTTGTTTATTAGTTTCCTGCGTTTTATTCATTTTAATCTCTTGGCATCCGCAATGGGTGCTTTTTATTACTCCTTTTTTGGCGATAACAACTTTTATGCATAGAAAAATCAAGGAATTTCTATTTTTGGATTTAATAATGATGCTTGCTTTTATCGGCGTTTCGGTTACGGTTGGTGTGTTTCAGATGAATGTAGATCAAGAGATGTTTAAGCTTGGCGTGCTAGGAAGATTCAATATGGATCTTTTTGATCCGGAAAAAACGTTGAGGATGGCAAAACTTTTTATTTTAGGTAAAAATATGTATTCAACTTTGTTCGTGAGCCTGCTGATGTTAAACATTTTGTGTAAATTTCCGAATAAAGCTAATCAATGGAGCGGCGATGACAACCTTGCCGCTGTGGGTACATATTGGAACTATGCAAGATTACGCTTTTTCGGGGGCATGGCAATTTTTATAATACCTGCGTTTATTTGTTTTTTTTATACATTAAAATAAACGCCGTTGTTAATTGGTGTGGAGTTAATCGGGAGGGGGCATAATCTCAATAGTTGAATGAAGATATTAGATATCAGCACTTTTGATGTTAGTTGTGGAAATGACGTGCTTTGTTTTGCTGTCTGTAAAGCTGGCATAGGTTAAGCGGTTAGGTTAACATCTATTTTGTAATAATAATTAAAAGTCCTATGGGAGTATCAAAAAATATTTTTTTACAGCATCTGAGAAAGCAGGTATAATTAGCCTTTGTTTTTGCGATTTAAGGCGCATCCTTGCTTTATGGCTGGTAATGTTCTAGTGTGGATTTGGACGCAGTTAGATATTTGCTAGATTACAAAGTTCTGAAGATCACGTTTAGGTGTATTTGTTTATCTCTGGACAACAAGTAGCACTCGCCCTAGAAAATTTTATGAAAAGAAATTAAGCATAAATAAGAGCTATCTTATAGTTTAAAAAGTTTTTTAAAAGGATGCGTTCGAGTGTAGCTATGAGCGCATGCGTCGGCATAATTTATAAGAAGCTATTATTAGCCGGATTATTAGGGTAAAGGATTTAAAATCGTGATAATAAAAATAAACGTAAAGAAATTATTTGTTAATCTATTGGTCTCCGGAATTAGCATTACGTTGTTATTAGTTTCACTGGAGCTTGCATTAAGAGCACGTAATTGTTTGAGAGATGCTAAAAATGGAATTTTATTGGTATCAGAAAATAAGATTTCAGATAAGACTTTTAATATTTATTATTTTGGCGGATCGACAATGGTTGGTGAGCCTTATACTGATCTAGTTTCTATCCCCAAGCTAGTTAGTTATATGCTTGATTTCAAAGTATTAAATAAAGATATTCGTTATATAAACATGGCGGAAGGCGGGAAAGATTTTCAATATACGCTTGATAAATTAAAATTTGTGTTAAAACATAAAAATATCTTTTATCCTTCCCTGTGCGTTATTTACAGCGGGCATAATGAATTCTTAAAATATTAATCCGAAGATAGTTCTAAGATTAGAGTAAATCTTTATAGTCGCACTATAGAATATGTTAAAAAATATTCATATCTAATAAGGGCAATTATGAATAGAGTTAAGCCTGTGAGGTATCATTTAGAATCTGATGAAAGAAAATTTTTTGACCGTTTTCCTTATGCGACAGGCAATGCTCAGGGCGTTATTGATAAATATAAAGATGGAATCGTAGAGGCTATTGGATTATTGCATAAATATAATGTTCCTTGTGTTATTGCAAGCGTAGTAGGAAATTATGCTGATTGGGAACCAAATAGGTCTGTGTTTTGTGGTAAAGATTTAGATAAAATAAAGTTTAGGCAGCTCATGAACAGCGGTAATAAAGCACAAGAAAGAGGAATGTATGCTGAAGCAGTAACCGACTATCTTAAAGCGCTTTCTTTTTGTGATAGTTTTGCGGAAACGCGATATCGACTTGGAAAATGCTACGAGATGCTTGGTGATTATGAGATAGCGTGGCAAGAATATCAAAGAGCTGTTAATAATGATGGGATGCCGAATAGAGCAACAGAAGCAGAGAATAATTTAATTAAAGCGATACCTGAAGATGGCATTGTGTTTACGCTGGATGTGGTTAAATCTTTTAGAAAAAATACCGAACATGGGATTATTGGTTTTAATTTAATGATTGATTGGGTTCATCCCAATCTTAAGGGGTATATTTTAATTTCGCAACTTATTGCGGAAAAGATTGAAATGATATTTCGTGAGAAAAAACAGTTACGTCTGCTTTCAGAAGAAGAGGTTATGGATAAGTTTTCCATTAATCAATTCGAGATGTATAAAATTTATGTAGATAGGGGACGGAGGTTCACTCGTATGTCAACTTTACGTTATGATCCATCGGAAAGATTGAATTTAGCTGAATTGTATTTTTCCCGGGCAATGACTATTGATCAGGCTCGTTATGAGTCGTATTTAGGATTGGCGATCTGTAGTTTCTTAAGAAAAAATGTTCTTCAGGCAGAGAAATATTTATCTCAAGCTAAGGAGATAGATTCTAAACAGGTAAATGAGTATGTAAAGGAATTTTGGATCGACCAAGTTATAAAGCGTGCTTATTGACCTGACCCCCTTAAACTGTGCCAATATTTAAATTATAATATGGTAATAGAAAAGGGGTTTTTTAAAGTTAAAAAAAGTTTTACAGTAGAATAGATTGTATTGATGTTTCGGGAAACAAAAGTACTTGCAGACGCTGGAAGAGATAACATAATACTATCAGGCCACATAGTTTATTGAATTATCGGCCGCCTACTTTAGGGGCTATCCAACTGGAGTGCTTAGTGAATACGGTTACCTTATCTTGATAATTGGTACGACTTATAGGGGGTAGGCGTTTTTAAGCATTCGGATACACAGTATGTTTTCTGTAGTAATGAGGGTCAGCCATACGGAGATATCAAGAAATCTTGGTTGACGGCTGTTAAAAAATCTGGTATATTTGATTTTCACTTCCACGATCTTAGATATACTTTTGTTCCTCAGCTTGTGATGTTAGGAGTTGATTTAAACACGGTAAGAGAGCTTTTGGGGCATAAATCATTCGAGATGACACTTCGCTAAAGCCATCTGTCACCTGATCATAAGAAGCATGTATTAGACATTTTAGGCAAGCGAACGGACACTTTTCGGATACCTGGGAAGGTTGAGAAAATATCTCAAGAATCAGCAACATCACAAGTCTTTGAAAATAAATTAGTTGTACAGATACGGGCCATTAGCTCAGCTGGTAGAGCAGGACACTCTTAATGTGAACCTGGGCAGGTTCACATCTCGTCGATTTACCTCACAAATCTCGTATTCCTTAGTAGTTCCAGAATTTTATGATATTCACCAGCTTTAGCGAATATTAGCCAATTTTAGCGTAAAATGGTCACAATTTGGTCACAAAATGGTCACAAGCAGGTATTGTCTTTATCGTTGCTTTCATAAGGGTTAGTGTCGTAAATCCCTATTACTTTGAAATAGATGTGGTATAATTGGAATTCAGTTGGTTCCATTAGCAGTAGGATAAAGTTCGCGCGAAGTATCCTTATTATTAAAAAATGATAACTATAAAGCTACCAAAATATTTTATTGATCGAGAGCTTAATTTTTTACTCGACCAGCTAGAAAATTTAGTTAAAGAAGTTAAAAATAATCCCCAAGAGATAACTTTCGACTTGACTGAAACAAAATATGTTTCAGTGCTGGGTGTTTTATTAATTGTGCAAAGCTGTGATGATCTCTGGAAAATAGGGTGTAAATGTTTTATACGCCATATTACTGAATCTACGTCATCTTGGTTTGTCAGAATTATGTGGCCTAAAAATGAAACAACGAATGAAATACAGGAATATTTAGATACTATTAGAGTTAGGGTTCAAAGATGTTTTGATAGTGATCAGAGTCAAGTAGCAGTGGATAAGTTTATTCCTATCATCAAGGCTGAATTTAATCCGTCAGACCACGTTTTAAAAGCATTAAATTGGGCTTTATGGGAGTTTGTTGGCAATGCTGGTATGCATGGTTACGGTATTTATGATGAGGTTAAAGCAGTCTACCCGAAGCCTGTATATTTTTGCGCCTTCGATTATAAAGATATAATAGAAATTTCAACGCTGGATGTTGGTAGGGGTATACATAAATCTTTCGTAATGTCTGGAAAAGAAAAATATAAGAACATTACAAACGAAGAAGCATTGAAATTATCAATTCAGGACAAAGAATCTGGCCATCCTGCAGGTAGCCCTGGTTTCGGGTTATATGGTTGTGCCGAGATTGCGAGGCAATCAAACGGGAAATTAATTATAATTTCTGGCAATAACAAATTAGTCGTAACAAAAGATAAAACGGAGATATTTCCCTCTTCAAATTTTAATGGAACTATGGTATCATTAACTATCGCTAGGGAGGGGGTAATAAACCTAGAAAACATTTTTGGTAAAGAAAGTGTTATGGTTGTTGAGTCTGTTGATGATTTAATGGAGAGATTAAATGGAAAAAATTAAAGTAATCAAATTATCTGATTTTGGAAAATCGATGGGAACCCGAGAGTTGGGAAATGAGATCAGGAATGGTGTTTTGTCTTCTTTAAAAGATAATTCTCAAGTCCTTTTTGATTTTTCAAATGTCGATATTATCTCAAGTGCTTTTGCTGATGAATTACTTGGCAAGCTCTTTAATGAACTTGGAGAAGAAGTTTTTAAGAATAAAATTAAGATTAATAACTTCAGTAATGAAGAGACAAAGAAGTTAATACTTTTGATCATAAATAAAGCTGTTACCTTTAGAAAAACTAACCCTTCCCTCCAATAGGATCAAACGGAATTAGTCCTTCCCAATTTAAGCATATTAAGATTCTTTTTCTCGGACTTAATGGGTATTTTGTATGTAAGCATACTTAATCTGCAAAGTACTTAAGATTACTGCTAACGGTTTTAAGAGCTAAAGATAAGAGTTGATTTCTTTATAAGATTATATAGAATGTTAATATGGAACTGGTTCAGAAATTAGATATATATCGCTTAGAAAATAAGATCTCCCAGCAGTCGTTAGCCACGAGGCTGGGAGTTTCTTTTGTTACAGTTAATAGGTGGTTAAACAGCAAGACCAAGCCGAATAAAATTCAGCAGTATCATATTGAGAAGTTTTTGAAGGAGAAAATTAAACATGGCAAAAAGTAAGCATATTCAGAAGGCAGAGCGGGAATCGCTCAATATCAAGGACAAGCTACTCGAAGCGTTAAAGGCGTCCACACCGGAAGTATTTGCCGAGGGCAAGGTTAATTGGGATAAGGTTAGGCTTGCCTTGGGAGAGCATCTTGATGCTTCATCCGAGAAGTTTAACTTTACGTGGGCTGGTAAAGCCGGAGCAGTTACCAATGTTCTGATTCCAAGCAAAGCCACCTTACGGCCTGCCGAGAAAGAAAGCGTTAATTTTGACAAGAGCGAAAACCTTTTTATTGAGGGAGATAATCTGGAAGTCCTCAAGCTCCTACAAAAGTCGTATTTTGAGCAGGTTAAGATGATCTACATCGATCCGCCATATAATACCGGCAATGATTTTGTCTATAAAGACGACTTCCGCCAGCCGTTAAAGAATTATCTTGAGCAGTCCGGGCAAGTGGACAGTGAAGGTAATCGCCTTTCCACTAACACGCAGGCAAGTGGACGTTTTCATAGCGATTGGCTAACGATGATGTATCCAAGGTTAAAATTGGCTTGGAATTTATTGCGTCACGATGGTGTAATTTTTGTGTCAATTGATGATAACGAAGTGCATCATTTACGAATGATGATGGATGAAGTCTTCGGAGAGGAGAATTTTATTACTCAAATTGTTTGGGAACGGGCCTTTTCTCCCAAAAATGATTCAAAATATTTTTCAAATAATCATGACTACATTCTTGCTTATGGGAAGAGCATAGAATTTTTTAGTATTGATTTATTGGAGCGTTCTAAGAGCGCAAACGATAGATATTCAAACCCAGATAACGACCATAGAGGACCTTGGACGTCGGGTGATTTAAGTGTTAAGACGTATTCCAAAGAATATGATTATCCTATTACAACACCAGGTGGTAGAGTCGTTCATCCTCCGCATGGGGCTTGTTGGCGCGTTTCAAAAGATAGATTTAATGAACTTGTAAAAGACAGAAGAATATCGTTTGGGCAAGATAACTCAAATGTTCCTAGGCTTAAGAGATTCCTTTCTGAAGTTCAAGAGGGCATGGTTCCAATTACAATTTGGTCCCATAATTTTGCAGGACATAATCAAGAGGGCAGACAAGAGCTTAAAGATGTTTTCGATGGCAAAGGTTATTTTGATGGGCCTAAGCCAGTAAGGCTTATTAAGCGTATCCTTGAAGTGGCGGTTAGTTCTGACAAAGAAGCAATCATCCTCGATTTCTTTGCCGGTTCAGGGACTACCGCACACGCTGTATTAGCTAAGAATCAAAAAGATGATGGAAATCGTAAATTTATTATGGTGCAGATGCCAGAGCCAATCGATCCAAAAAGTGAGGCTTATAAGGCTGGATATAAGACTATCGCCGACATTGCCAAAGAGCGCATCCGCCGAGTCATCAAAGGCTATGGCGACCATAAGTCAGTCGACGACGGCTTCAAAGTGTTTAAGCTCAGTAAGTCAAATTATACCGATAATCTTTTTGAATACGACCCCGACAAGTCGGCAGAAGAAAACGACAAGGCATTTAAGGATTATTTGAATAAAGCACAAAAAGAGCTTTTCCCAGCCAAGATAAACGAGCTTGATATTGTTTATGAGAATATCATTAAAGAGGGCCTAAGCCTTAACGCCAAGATCGAAGAAGTCAAGATCGGCAAAAGTACGGCATATAAAGTCAGCGACACGGAGCGGGAGCTTTATATTTCACTGGATGAAAAATTAAGCGCCAGTGCAATTGAAGTCCTAACGGGTAAAGAGTATAAAGAAAAAATCTTTATCTGTTTTGACGGAGCCTTGGGCGATAGCGATAAGGCGAATCTCGCTCTCAACGTGACATTAAAGACGATATGAAATTAAAGTTTGACGCTAATCAACAATTCCAGAAGGATGCCGTAAATGCTGTCCTTGATATTTTTGAAGGACAGGGCAATAACGGTTATGCGCATATTGCATCTGCTCACGACCTTTTGGGGATATATCCCAATCAATTGACGCTTGACCAAGATACAATCAGCCAGAATGTCCGCAAGATTCAGGAGCGACAAGGAATAAATAGCCAAGACATTGTGCCGGAAATGGACTTTTCAATTGAAATGGAAACAGGCACCGGCAAGACGTATGTGTATCTTCGCACAATCTTAGAATTAAATCGCAAGTATAATTTCAAGAAATTTATCATCCTTGTGCCTTCTGTGGCTATCCGGGAAGGCGTTATTAAGACGCTGAACATAACAAAAGACCATTTCAGGGCGCTTTACGATAATATTCCTTATCGTTTTTACGAGTATATCTCCCGCAATCTCTCGCAGGTTAAAGCCTTTGCGCAGAGCAGTAATGTTGAAATAATGGTTATGACTATGGGGGCGTTTAATAAGGACGCTAATATTCTTTACAGTAGCCGGGATCAGATGCAGGGTGAACAGCCGATCAGCTTTATTCAAAAGACCAATCCTATCCTTATCCTCGACGAACCGCAGAATATGGAAGGCGAAGCGACGCAGGAGAAGTTGAAAAATTTTAATTCGCTATTGCGCTTGAGATACTCGGCAACGCATAAGAATCTTTATAATCTTGTGCATCAGCTGGCCCCTTACGACGCCTATCAGCTTGGCTTGGTGAAAAAGATCGAGGTCTATTCTGTTGTGGATACAGATGACGATGAAGAACCGAGAGCGTTTATAAATCTTATAGGCGTAACTTCTGCCAGGACGACCTTCAGGGCCAAAGCGGAAGTGCTTGTTAAAGACAGCAAGAATAATCTTAAAAAGAAAGTCATCGCTATAAAACAGAACGACGATCTGGCGCAAAAGACAAATAACAGTATTTATGCTGGTTATATTGTAGATGAAATGACCGCCGATGCGCCGGATTACGGGTTGGTCAGCTCGATTAAGTTTAAGAATGGCATCGAGGTTAAGCGTGGTGAGGATGTGGGCAGAGACAAAAAAGACGTTATGCGGGCCCAGATCAGAAATACGATTGAACGGCATATTGAAAAACGTCAGGAGCTAAAGAAAAAAGGCATTAAGACCCTTTCCCTCTTTTTTATCGACAGGGTTGATAATTACATCAAAGAAGACGGTTTTATCCGGAAGACGTTCGATGCGGTGTTTAATGAGTTAAAGAAAAACGATAAGGAATTTGCGAAGCTGAAAGCCAGCGATGTCCGTAAAGGTTATTTCGCCGAGAAGAACGGCGAGTATTTAGAGCGCGAAAGAGCAATAGCAGAAAATAAAGAAGCGTACGACCTTATTATGAAAGATAAGGAGCGCCTCTTGTCCTTTGATGAGCCTACGGAGTTTATTTTTACCCACTCCGCCCTTAAAGAGGGATGGGATAATCCGAACGTCTTTAATATCTGTACCCTTAATAGCACTGTTTCGACAATGAAGAAGCGCCAAGAGATTGGCCGGGGAATGAGGTTGTGCGTTAATCAAAACGGCGAAAGGGTTTTTGACAGGAATATCAATCTGTTATCTGTTATTGCTAACGAGCACTATTCTGATTATGTTTCAAGGCTCCAGACTGAGTTTGTAGAAGACGGGATTTATAAAGCTCCGCCATCGCCTTCTAACGCACGCAGAAAGAGGGTTGTCAAATTACGCAAAGGCTTTGATAAAGACCCCAATTTCAACGCAATATGGAGCCGGATCGCCAAGAAGACGCATTATTCAGTTAAGGTTGATTCAAACAGGCTTGTCAAAGGGTGTATCGAGAGGATTAACAGGCTCTCTATTCCCAAGAGGCAAATTAACGTGACCAGAGTCGGCGTTGATATTGGTAAAAAGCAAGTTGACTTTCGGACGCTTCAATCAGCCTCGCAAGATGTGGTAATTCCCAAGACGCCGATGGATTGCGTGAATTTTATCAAGGATGAAACGAAGTTGACTAAGGGTACGGTTATAAAGATTCTAAAAGGAATAAATTCCCGCCTTCTGTTTAATAATCCCGAGCGTTTTATTTTTGAGTCAATACAGGTTATTAACGAATCTCTTGTCAAAGACTACGTCGAACAGATTAGCTATCGGCTTTCAGATGATAAATACTGCGTTTCGCAGTTTGAAAAGATAGTCAGCCACAAGGACAGCGTGCATGATATAGCGAATAAGAAGAAGTCAATCTATGACGCTGTTGTGTATAGCTCAGATGTGGAAAAGAATTTTGCTATTGATTTAGACCGTGACGAAAGAATTAAATTATTTATTAAGCTCCCGGTGTGGTTCTCCGTTAAAACGCCTCTTGGCGGATATACGCCGGATTGGGCGATTGTAACGGTTAAGACGGATAGCAAGGGTAAGGAAAGGGACGAAAAGATTTACTTTGTTATTGAGACTAAAGGCTCTACGTCTGAATCTCAGCGCCGGGTGTCGGAAAATTTGAAGGTTGATTGCGCCAAAAAACATTTTGAAGTGATAAGCGTGCGGTATAAAGACGTCGCAAGTTACAGCCAGTTTGAAGAATTGATGAGGCAGGACTGGGGTGTTTGTAAAACAGATGACAAGAAATCAGATTTATATTTTAGCGACATTATACCGGATGAGGACGTGAAGAAAACAGATAAATATGAAAGTTATTTACCGGTTTTTTCCTTAGAGGCGGTTGCTACCGCATTTAGCGAAGAACAGAAATTGCCCAAGGTTCTCGGATGGAAAAAGGTAAATATCAAAAAGAAATTTGATAAGGACTATTTTATCGCCAAGGTTGTTGGCCGTTCGATGGAGCCGACTATTACAGATGGCAGTCCGTGTTTATTCCGTTTCGAGCGTGGCGGGTCACGAAATGGCAAGATTGTGCTTGTTGAGTCCCGGCAGGTTTCCGATCCTGAAACACACCAGCGGTATACTATAAAGCGATATTCAAGCGAGAAAAATCCTGTTGAGGGGGAGCGCTGGGTTCACTCAAAGATTACTTTATCTCCCGACAACAAAGAGTTTAAAGATATAGTGTTAGAAAATGTTTCAGAGGATGATTTTAAAGTAATAGCTGAATTTATTCAGGCGTTGAAATAGGAGAGATAAAAAATGGCATTTAACCCGAAATATAGCATAACCGAAAAGATACTCAATAACCTTACTCTTATTGCTTCGGCCCGTGAGGTTATCGAGCAGGCGCATCTGGTGCCGAAATGGGAAGCGTCTTTACGCAGGCAGGCAAAGCTTCGCAACACGCATTCATCTACGGCCATTGAGGGCAACAAACTTACTCTTGAGCAGGTCGAGGCCCTTGCGGACGGCAAAGATGTTATCGCCACGGATAAAGACAAAAAAGAAGTGCTCAATTACCTTAAGGCGCTGGATGCTATCCATTCCTTTAGCGAAAAAGGCAAGATCAAGGTCGGAGACCTTTTAAATATTCACAGGATGGTTTCAAAAGATGTTCTGCGTGACAATAAGCACAGCGGTGTTTTTCGTGATCGGCAGGTCTTTGTGGGTAGGCGTGTTTTTGACGGTACGGGCTTTAAGGAAGAAGTGGAATATATGCCTCCCAAGACGGAGAATGTGCCGGGCCTTGTGAAAGAATTTATTGATTGGCTGAATTTTGATAAAACGTGGGAAATAAATCCGGTTTTACTTGCCGGAATCGCTCACTATGAAATTGCCAGAATCCATCCTTTTATTGATGGAAACGGCCGGACAGCCCGGCTCTTTGCGACGCTTATTATTTATCTGAGCGGATTTGATCACCGCAGGCTTTTTGCTCTTGATGATTTCTATGATCGTGACCGGCAGGCGTATTACTCGGCTCTAAAGACAGCGCAGGAGAATAACAGCGATATTAGCAAATGGCTTGAGTATTTTACGACAGGTGTTGCCTATTCGGTTAATGAAGTTAAAGAGGAAGTTTTAAAATTAGGTTCAAAGAAAAAACGCATCTCAAAGGCGCAGGTTTCTCTTACTGATAAGCAGATGAAAATCGTTGAATTTATGAACGCCCACGGCAAGGTTACCAATAAAGATTTACAGTCGCTTTTTAAGGTTTCAGCGCAAGCGGTGCATAAAGAATTAGCCAAGCTGGTTGAACTTAAAGTCATTAAACCGCTGGGTGCCGGGAGGTCGTTATACTACGTTTTAGAGTAACAAAAACGGTTGATGATTAGGTTGATGATTAGGTTGATGATTATTCGTAAAATATGGGATATTGCGGGACAGAGAAAATGAAAAAGATATATATTTTGGTATTGTTATGTTTGGGGTTATGCGGTTGCGCATTTGCACCCCTTACCTGGAATCTGCCTGCCTACTCAAAAATTAAAATTGGAATGCCAAAAAATGAATTCTTAATACTTTATAGAGAAAAGGCAGTAGAATATCCCGATAGTTGGTCAAAAAAAGTTATTAACGGGAATACGTACGAAACTTTTTACTACCAGCAAAATGCTTCGACTTTTGATTTTGTTAATAATGTTCTTGTGGGATATTGTATTCAAAGGCGTTATTACTCTAAAGATGGCGTTGAAGATTTAAGAAATAATAAATATCTGGGTGTTAAGGGCATTGAGAATAAATAAGATGGACAGAGCTAATAGCTATTCCTATTCTAAAATAAGTAGTAAGGCTAACGAATTTGAGTTCATGATTGATAATCACCGTATAAAAATAAAATCCGAGATTGTCCTTGAAAACAAGGTTGTTGGGGAAGAAGAAAGGGTCTTAGTTTTTGTTGATAATAATTTATTTACTACACTTAAAAATGATGAGGCAGATGTTAAAGATACTATAGAGTTATTTAACCATAAAGTATTTATCCATTACAGAGTAAGGAGCAAATCTAATGTTGTGTGGGATATCTTGAAAGACGCTTTGTTGCTTCTTAACGAGGGGCTTTTTATAACTGTTGATGGTAAACCCTTAGAAGATTCAATTGCCGACCCTGCAATCCGCATTAACTTTGCATCATACGGTTATTTTTTTCTGGCAGGATTAGCACTATTATCTATATTTAGTTACCCAGTAATGTGGTTTATTATCCTTGTAATAGCAGGCATCGCTATTACTTTTGGGTTGCTTACTAAAAAACTGCCCTTACTTTTCTTGCCTTTTGGGATAATCTGGGGAGCACTGGAATTATTTGGAGCGATCACTTCAATGAGTAGTGGTTCTTATAAAGTTCCCTCTGGAATAGGTTCTCTAGTTTTAGTAATGTTTATCTTATTAAGAGTAGGTATAATCTTAAATTTTATTCGAGGTATTATTGCTGTTATAAAAATAAAGACACTAAGGACGCTAAAGGTGAAAAAATGAGTGAAAATAAAATGTGCAATCATTGTAATAAGTTTACTGCCGATGAAATAGTCAAGGGCGATATTTTTTGTATAGAGTGTGGTCATCAACGAGATAAGGTTGGGGCTTTTCCTCATCAGAAGGATAAGAAGGTAAAAAAAGAATACTGGAAGAGATGGTGGTATATAGCTATATGGTTAGTGATTGTTTATTTTTTGTTTCCGTATGTAAAACAAGTTATGAATAGTAATAATAAGACACACCTGATGGAAAAATATTCAACTGATAAGATAAACCTAAGCAAGAATTTTGATAAACTGCCATCTGAAGGTTTAGTAGACCTTAACAAGCTAATGTTAAAGTCATACGAGGCAATTATGAGAAATCTTAATGCTCAAGATAGCTATGAATTTGCTCGTCTTGCTAAACTTGGAGAAAAGCTTACTTATGATGAGTCGTTAAAGATGATGGCTTTGGTTAATAAAGCATCAGCTGTTATGTCTTCCGAAGAACAAAAAGTAGTAGCACAGTTCTATCAACAAGGCAAAAGTTTGTTAAAGTGATTTACTTTCAACTTATCATCTGGCGGTTAAGTCGCTGATGAGGGTAAATGAAAAAAATATTTATAATACTGTGTTGCATAGTGTTGTTGATGTCTTCGGTATCCATAGGATATTGTAGTAGTTGGCTGACAGGTGAATTATATAACGGACATTTTATAGTAGATAGCTGGGAAAAAGGAATGGCTTCTCAAGAATGGGGCGTAGCATTTCATTATCTTATGGGTGTTCTGCAAACTATTATATATACTAAACAATCTAATAAATTTGTTGGACCAAAGTATGAGAAATTTACTGCTGGGGGATTAGTATTTTCAGATGTTTATTTTTATTACAAAGACAACCCTGCTAAGATTTCCAAGCCCGTAATACAGGTATTATTAGAAGATATGAAATAGCTTTAAGGTTTCGTCAGGTAGTAGAAAAATCCTAAATCTGCCCTACAAAGGATAAAATGAGCAAAGAAGAAAAGATTGGGTTGAAAGTTTTAATTGAAGGAGTTTACTTAGTTATATGGCAAATGTGGTGTTCTACTTTCAAAATATTATTAAAAGATGACAAATTTAATAAAGTAGATTGGGAAGTTTACTCTAAAGTTATGCTTGAGTATATTTTGATATGTCTACATTTTGGCGATATGATAGTCTTTAATCTTGCTAAAGAAAAAAGAAAAGTGATAATGGATGGAGTCCTAACTAAGGTATTTGAAGCCCTTGAGAAATATGATGAAAATGCAACTATTAAATTATTCGGGGATAAAACAAATCAGAATATACCTAAATATTTTGCTTATTGGTCTAAAATGGCTTATTCTATTAACTTTCAAGATTTATACAACGAAAGACAACTTGAATATTCTGCCTATAAGGAGTTACTTCCTCCTAAAGATGAACCGCCTAAAAATACTCTGTTGTGGGAATTTGGCAAGAAAATATCTACCATAGTTAGAGGTTATCCCGAAGATATGCGAATTATTATGAATTCAGTTTCTTGGACTACTGAATTACTAAAGGGTCTTACAAAATGCATTGAAGACATTTTTAAGGTATTTGATGAACAAAAGGAGTGAAAATTAAAAAACCCCTCAAAGTAACTTATGAATACGAGTCAACGCTTGATGGCGAGGAAAGGCTTAGCAAGATATTTGAATTATTGCTATCTAAAGCAAACAAATGCCAGAAAAACTTAAGATTGGGTGATTAAAATGACCAAAGAAATAAAAATGATTTTTTTTGATGAGGTAAAAATACAAGATGCTCTTAAGCTATACTCCAAAAGTGGAGAAAAAGTTAAAAGCCGAAATAAACCAGTTAAAGAAGTGAAGCAATATGCTGACGATACAAGGTCGCAGATTCTTACTAAAGAAAGAACCGAAGAAGAAACTAAAGTTTATCATGAAGGAAAAGTTTTTAAGAACGGCAAATGGATTAATCACCCTAAACATTTAAAGTCTTCAAAAAAACATAAGTTAAATCGACCAACGGTTTAAACTTTACGGTAGGCAAATAAACGAATATTACAAATCTGAATGGAGTTTTATTTATGGAAAATATTTCTCATAAAATATTAAAGGAGCTTAGGAATAAAAAGGAAATGAGTTTAGGCCAAATCCTTAAAATTTTACCTAAAAAATATAACGATCATCGGGATATTTATCCTTTTGTTAGTTTAATAACAGGTGGTTATATTGATTCCATAATGAGCCAAGAAGGAAAGGATATTTACAGTTCCAAGAATAGGGAATTAGCTATTACGCTATATACTGCTTCATTTGGAAAAGGAGAATTTAAATATCTCGGACAAAATATTTCAAATGATGATGATTTTAATAAACAGCTTTTCTTTTGTACTGCAAAAGCAAACCTCTATTTAGAAGAAAAAAGGCAACGAAGATTAGATAGGATTTGGGCGCTATTCATTGGCATAACTGTTGGAATAGTAGTGGCTGTTGTGTCATCTATTCTTAGCAAAAAGTTTGGGCTATATTAAGGATTCAGTAATTCGACAGTTTTTATCTTTAACGCTTTGGCAAGCCATAGGTTAAAATAGTGATTTGGAGTTGATTTGCTCATTAATTGAGGTAAAATTGTTTTAGAGGTAAAATAATCTGGTTTATAGCTATACCTTAAAGAGGACGTAAGGGCCTCTAACAGTGACGTAAGGTGAGCTGCATCACTCCCCGAAAGGGGGGCGGGAAATGCAGTCTTATCGGATTTACGTCACTGTTACCGGTAGGAATATGCGCCCGCTTTTTGTTGGGATAGTATCTTAGGGGGGATATAATGAAAAAATGCAAGTTTTGCGCAGAGGAAATTCAAGATGAGGCGATTAAGTGTAGGTTTTGCGGGGGTAATTTAGATTCTTTTCATTTAAATAAGAAACCTAAGAAATTAACTTGGTTATGGTGGACACTAGGAGTCATTATTTTCTTTGGGATTATTAGTTCAAATCAAAAAAAATCTACTATGGCTGATAAATATCCGAATACTTATGCTTTTATGAATGATGTGAGTTGCATGTGGTATAAGAAAGAAGGTTGGGACGAAACACGATTCAAAAGATTTGTTAATGAGGGTGGACAGATAAGCATGGAAGAGATATATGAACATCCCGCATACTTAGGGACAAGAACTAATTTTGGAATAGCCGTAAATCCAGCAACAAGTTGTTTGGCTAAGGGAAGTATCTCTGATTGTGAGGTAGCAGAGAAGTTTTTAAGTGAACATAATTATTTAGATAATTAATAACCAACCCAATATCTCATAATGGAACATAGCATACAAAATATAAAAATGGGGGTAATAATAATGAAAAGCTGGAAAATCATTCTATCCGTGATGCTGTTTTTAGTTTTTGTTTCCGTGGGTAATTGTAAAGCTGCTGATGTAGAGCAAGACATGAATAACAGGTTAGAAAGAGAAAATTACTATAAGCAATCTTATCCGCCATGTCCGCAAGTTGCTGAATTTAATATTATTGTTAATGGGAAAGAATATAAATCGGATAATCAACAAGATGGTTACCACACTGCGGGATCTGTTGATGTCCAATTAGAATTGGGGACAAAAGTTACTTCAACGGCATTGAGTTGGACTATCAAAAACGATAAGTATATAACAAGTCAAACTTTAACCATAATTGACGATAAAAATCAACGAACCATAATCAAATTTGATCCTTCTGTAAGAACCTATATAGATAAAACTCCCTATATGGGAGCAATGAGAAAAGACGGTTTTATTTTCGGAAGATCATATAATTTAGAAATTAAAGATCAATACCTAGGTGTTGATTATGCTGGGACTGGATCTGGTAAAGCTAATATAAATTTTAGATTAAAAGAATATTGGGGGTATTCTTCAAAACCTATCCTTACTGATGCGGATATAAATAATATGGAGGGAGATCTCATGGGGAAATTTTATAATACTATAAAATCGCATTATGAGAATTTAGTTCCCTCAGGACAATATATTTATATAATCTACTCTACTGTTTATGGGGAGAGTTATAAGGAAAGTGTAGCTAAACCACCTAAATTTAGGATTAAAGAAGGAGAGCCGGCTAAATTTAATATTTTAGATTTGCCTGTTTATACACATTGGGATCTTACTGTCCAAAAACATACTAATTCAGCTGGATTTATAACAGATTATAATGTTTATAGAACGAAAGAACCTTTATCGGGTACGTATAACTTTTATAAAGATTAGTGATTCTGGCAAATAATAATGTTGCGTTTTACTAGTTAACATTTACTTAATTTAGTTGACAGCACGTTGTTATAGAGGTACAAGTAAGCTAACAATTAGGCATCGTCCCGTATTTGAGGGGTCCCGGACGTTAAAAAAGCAAAACCTTCGTTAGTCGTACTCTGGCTGGCGAGGTTTTTTTGTTTTTAGAAGACTAAAATAGGAGGTATTACCAATGGCAAAAAGTAAAGAGATGGTAGGGGACAGTTCTGGTATCTATGCTTTATACAAAGGCAAAAAGTTATATTATTTTGGCCTCGCCAAGAATTTTTTAAGAAGAATTAAGTTCCACATGAAAGGCTATCATAAAAATCACTGGGATAAACTAGTCTTCTGCGGCGCTCAATTCTTGGTGGTGAAATAATTATATGATGATGCTGAGAAGAGGATATATTCAATGAAAAATCTTGAGGGTGTCTTAGCTGTCCAATTGCCTACAGATGAAAAACTTACCAATAAAGGCATAGTAGAGTTTGAGAAAATGATTGCTTCTTTACCTAAAGAATTAGGGGAAAAAGTAAGAAATGATGAAGATTTATTTAAGGTCTATTGTGGGATTTTTCCTGAACTAGGGGGCTTGTCTGGATCTTTGCTTAATAGATCCACGATAACGCCAGAGCAGGCAGCTATTTTAATAGAAGCCATTAATAGTAATGGCTGGGCAAGAGTTATCAGGCATGCGCATAGAGGACATTCAATAGTGAACTTAAGGGCGGTTGCAAGGGTAATTAGAAACAATCCTGCTTATTTTCCAGAAGAAGCCTTGTTAGGCCCCGTGGTATGGCTTATTAGCAATCCAAGCCAATGGTATGGGTGGTACGCTGGTGTCACGCAATATATCTTGGAAATTAGATATGGGTTATTAAGCGGCTACCCTTTGAATGCCTGTCTCAAAGAATTTGAATATAATCAAGTCCGTAGAAGATTAATGGACAGCATGTTGCCGGGAGAAACAACGGAAGAAGTCGTATTCATTAACAATTTTCTGAGGCTGGGTAAAGATCATACGCCAGAAGAACTAGCGAGATTTGTCGAGATTCTTAGAAG
>Ga0265593_1000138_pt1 | contig 50024 bp, 45 predicted proteins | sample saktaG_8_FD_190136 | JGI IMG/M metagenome (GOLD analysis project Ga0265593, IMG submission 190136) | Saline water microbial communities from Sakinaw Lake, British Columbia, Canada - sak_2011_5_24_36m | ecosystem: Environmental > Aquatic > Non-marine Saline and Alkaline > Saline ... | reverse complement strand
GTCATTGTCATGCTCCTTTGGTATAGATTTTTACTGCTTTCCTTCGGAGCACAACCTTAAAACCCTCTACTTGCTAAATTAGCATTTCTTCCAAGAGGCGCTGAACCTCAACAGTCCTTTTACGCTGGTCAAGTATGCTCTGCCACTCATGCCGCCGGGAAGTTCAATTATTAATATTGCCTCTACCCGGGCGCTGATGTCGGAAGCGAATACCGAACCTTACTCTGCTTCAAAAGGCGGTCTTCTGGCGTTGACCCATGCGCTTGCGGTGAGTTTGGCCCCGGATAAAATAAGAGTGAATGTTCTTAGCCCGGGATGGATAGATACCAGCAGTTACGGCAGGAAAGGTAAAGCGGGACAGATAAAACTCACCTCCGTTGATAAGCTCCAGCATCCGGCGGGCAGGGTGGGGAAGCCGGAAGATATCGCGGCGGCCTGTCTTTTTCTTGCGGACAGTGATAAAGCGGGCTTTATAACGGGCCAGAACCTGGTCATAGACGGTGGTATGACTAAAAAGATGATCTATCTGGAAGAGTGATATAGAAATAAAAAAGGCCTATTTATATTTAAAATAAGCCTTTTCTGTTTTAGAACTATTTTATTAAAGCTGCTTCGGCAGTTCCCGAAAATACTCCGGATGTTCCAAAGCAATTTTTCTTCTTTTCGCGACCAGGTCATCAGTTTTGCAGAGAACTTTCGCAGGATTACCGCCGACCACACTGCCCGCCGGAACATCTTTGGTCACCACCGCGCCTGCGCCCACGATACAATTCTCGCCTATTTTTACGCCCATAAGCACTATTGACTGGTATCCGATAAAGCTGTTATCTCCGATAAAAACCGGTTTCCGCATGGACGGCTTAATTCCCAGAAATTTATTAGTAGAAGCGTCATGCCCCAGAACGGTACAGCCCGTTAGCACGCAGTTTTTGCCTATCGTTATGGGGTCGGGGCCGTCTGCACCGAAACCAATGAGTACATTATTGAAAATTACCGTACCCTCGCCAATCTTCATACCTAAGTTGCGGTATGCCTGGGCCACTTCAAGAGGGTCATTGCTTTTTACATCAGGTTTCTTTTCTGCGTCGTTCATGCCTTTTACCTCCTGTTTGAGATAAAATATTATAACATAAGAAGTCCCGGCTAAAGCACAAAAAACCGCTGTTTAAAACAGCAGATTCTCCGCCAGCGTCCGCCTTACTTCCTCTATGGTTGTTTCACCTTTAGCTGCCTTTGCAATTCCCTGGGAAAGGAGGGTTATCATACCCTGCCTTACTCCGATTTCGCGGATCTCTTTAATACCGGCGTTTTTTCTCAGGCCTTTATCAATAATCTCAGGCGTAACTTCAAGGATCTCCGCTACAACTATTCTGCCTTTAAAACCGGTGTTGTGGCACTTGGGGCAGCCTACAGGTTTCTTGAAATAATTTTGTAGACTCTTGGAAGCGGTATTTCCCTTGCGGGCCAGGTCGGACAGGAATTCAATCCGGGAGGGGTCAACATTATCCTTTTTGCTGCAGAAAGGACAGAGTCTTCTGATTATCCGCTGAGCGACCAAATACTTGGTTGAATCAGCTGCAACCATGTCATTACCTGTCATCTCTTTTAATCTGAGCAGTGCGGCTGCGGCTTCATCTGTATGAAGGGTGGTGAGTACGAGATGACCCGTAAGTGCGGCCTGCTGGGCCATTTCCAGAGTTTCGTGATCACGCAGTTCTCCTACCATGATAACATCAGGATCAGACCGCAAAACTGCTCTTAACAAATAGGGGAAATTCATTCCTGCTTTGTGGTCCACCTGGACCTGGGTTACGCCGGGCAGAATGTATTCAACCGGATCTTCAACACTCACCACTTTTAATTCGGGCTTTGCGACTTTATTCAGACAGCCGTAAAGTGTAGTGGTTTTTCCCGAACCGGAGGGACCAGAAACAATTATCATGCCGTAAGAAATTTGCAGGGCCCGTTTTAATTTATTTAAAAACTCCGGCTCGAACGGCATTTCGTCGAGATGAATTTTTATAGCCAAGCTGTCAAGGATGCGCACGGTGACGGATTCCTCAGGGAAGGCGGGAAGGAAAGAAACCCTCAGATCCAGCCGGCCGCCGGGAAGTTCTGCTACAAATTTTCCATCCTGCGGTTTTCTTGTTTCCAGCGTGCTGCAAGCGGCGAGTGTTTTCCACCGGGCAATTACTGCCGGAACCAGTCGGAGGTCAAAAGCTGCGAACTCTTTCAGCATACCGCTTAACCGGTAACGAATGAGTGCGCGGTTTTGAATTGAATCTGAAGTAATATGAATGTCAGAAGCTTTAAGGAGCGCGCCGAGAGCTATGGTAAGAAGTACAGCTTCTTCAACGCCGCCTCTATGTTCGGACTCCGGGAGTTTTCCGCCCAGCTCTTTTATCTGCGCCGCCAGAATTTTGATAAGCGGCTTAATATCCGCAGTGAGAGCTATCCTGGGTGCTTCACCTTTCAAAAAGCGCTCAATATCTTCTTTGTAGAATCTCCACTGCCTGCCGACTTTCATCCCGGTTATTTTCCCGGTCCTGACCCACCTGTAAAAAGTAGGCCTGCTCGATTTTAGAAGCTTTATGGCTTCGTCCATTTCTATCAGTTCTTTTTCGTTGTCTGCTTTTACCTCTGTTTTTTTGGTCATCTTTTTACCCTCCCCTCTCTAAAAGCCCTTTTTTAGCGTCTTCGTTGGCAACTATCATAGTATATCATAACGACTATGATTTGTAAAGATAGCGCCTGTTTAAAAGCCCTAAAATACTGAATATTTATACACAATCAAGCAAATTTCTTGTGTAAAAAAAGACGTAAACGGCAGGAATTATTATTTATCAAAAGAATAATATATGTTAAAATAAGTTGCAAATTACTTCTGCCGGCCCGCCCGGTTTTTTAGCAGATAAAGTTTTACAAAAGGAGAAAATTCATGCACAAGACCTACGATGTTGCAGCCTATATCTGGCCCTCCTATCATCCCGACCCCCGCGCAAAAATATTCTGGCCTGCCGGTATAGGCGAGTGGGAGACGGTACTGAGTACCAAAGCTAAATTTCAGGGGCATGAGCAGCCCCGCTTTCCGTTATGGGGTTGTGTAAATGAAGCAGACCCTCTTGTAATGGAGATGCAGATAAATGCGGCCGCCGATCACGGGGTAAATGTTTTTATTTATGATTGGTACTGGTATGACGGCATGCCTTTTCTTGAAGGTTGTCTGAATGACGGTTACCTCAAAGCCCGGAACAATGGCCGGGTAAAATTTTGCATTATGTGGGCTAATCATGATGTGGGTAATTTATGGGATAAGCGGAATGCCGGTTTAAAGAATGACACTCTCCTTTGGAAAGGCGCCATGGACAGGGAGGAATTTGAAGTCATAGGCCGCAGAATGCTCGCCAAATATTTCAGGCATCCTTCCTACTATAAGATAGAAGGCAAGCCGGTATTTATTATTTATGATCCCACTATGATGGTGCGCGGTCTCGGCGGTGTCAAGAAAACCAGGGAAGCGCTGGACTGGTTTCGTAAAGAAACTGCAAAAGCAGGGTTGAAGGGACTGAATATACAGCTGATTCTCCGGCGTCCGAAATATATGATTACGGATGCTGCGGGTAAAAAAATATGCACCCAGCAGGAATTGGCGGAGAAATTGGGCCTTGATGCGGTCACACATTATCAGAACTGTGCGACCAATGTTGATATAGATTATAGAGATGTCGTTAAGAATTTTGATAAAGAAGCGGCAAGAATAGAAAAAGAATTTCCGGTCCCTTATTACTCCCACGTTTCCGTCGGGTGGGATAATAACTCCAGACACAAAATGTTTATTCCCGGGATAACAAAGAATAGCAATCCCGCCAATTTTGAAAAAGCGCTGCGCAAGGCGAAAGCATTTGTTGATGCAAGACCGAAGCAGGCCCCGTTTATTACCGTGAACAGCTGGAATGAATGGACAGAAGCAAGCTATTTACAGCCCTGCACTATGCACGGGTACGGTTATCTGGAAGCGGTAAAAAGAGTTTTTGGCGGAAAGTAAATAAAGCCGCCGCAAAGATTTACAAAAAGCCTTAATATCTATTGCTGCTTATCTGCTTGTGAGATCTTAAAATATTTTAGGAGGTAACTAAATATGAAAAAGTTAGGTATCTGTCTCGCAGTCCTAATCCTGCTTTCTGCCTGTTCGACGGTAAAAGAGACGGGTAAAACGGAAGAGACAGCCGGAAAGGAAAGCAAAATTATAAAAAAGGCGGAGGAGAAGAAAATGACAACTGCAACTATCAAGACCAACATGGGAAATATTGTAATTGAGCTTTTTGCGGACAAGGCCCCGAAAACAGTAGCTAATTTTGTGGCTCTGGCGGAAAAAGGATTTTATGACGGCGTTATCTTTCACCGCGTAATACCAAACTTTATGATTCAGGGCGGAGATCCTACCGGCACAGGCCGGGGCGGACCGGGCTATACTTTTGCCGATGAATTTGACGCTTCTTTAAAACACACTGAGGCGGGAATGCTTTCTATGGCTAACGCCGGACCAAATACGAACGGCAGTCAGTTTTTCATCACCGTAGCGGCAACGCCTTGGCTTGATGGTAAGCATGCTATTTTCGGGAAAGTTATCGAAGGGCTGGATCTTGTAATAAAAATGTCGGAGGTACCCACTCTTCCGGGTGACCAACCTAAAAACAAGATAGTAATGGAAAAAGTTACTATAAACAAATAAATAATAACCATAAAAAAGGGCCCGTAGAAATTCGGGCCCTTTTATTTTTCGGAAAACTGTTAGACCGGATAAATTATCTCGACCTTTATTTCTTTAAAGCCTGCCACTTCTAAAACTTCAGCTTTGTCCGCGGCCTCGCCGTTAATTTTGATAACTTTTTTTGTGGAAACCGGACTCCGGGAGAGTTTCACGGTTAAAGGTATCTTTTTAAAATCTTTGCCGTCTTTTTTGCAATGAATAATTCTTTTAAAAGTAAGCGTCTCCTTGAGTGTTTTAGGAAGGCGGGGGTCAATTACGAGATCGGGCTGTGCGGAATCATGCAGCGCCAGCTTTACCCCGGCTATTCTCTGGAAAAATTCTACGAGCCAGTCAATGGAGCCGGATAAACCGAAATACATTGCCTTACCGAAATGCGGATCTGCCGGATCGGAGACATAGGAGGTGCAGGGCGTTTCAAAAGGTCCCGCAATGCTCTCGTCTCTGAGCGCGGAGATCATGGGTTTAAACTGCTTCCAGGTTGTATCTTCCTGACCCGGAATGCCCAGCCGGTAATAGTGCATAAAGACCTGGGCGTGATGGTATTCCCCGTTTTCCGCAGTGCCGACCGGAATTATTCCCATGCGGCCCGCGTAGTCCTGGGATCTTTGGTTGTTCCCCAGCGGTGTGGTATAAAGCACCAGTCCCAGTTTATCGTTAAAGAAAAGTCTGTCCATAGTTCTTAGAAGTTTCTTTATCTTACCTTCGGCCTCTTCCACCGGCTGAAGATAAGTTCTTTTTATCCCTAGCATTTCCAGGCCGAAAGCCTGAGTGGTAAGTTCCCGCCGGTTGATACCGTCATAATCTTTACCCTTCATGGAACCCAGGGTATAGCCAAGCTCTCCCTTTTTGTAAGCAGGCGCTTTGCCGTTGGCCTTAAGCTCATGAATTACATTCAGGAAAGCAGCGGGGAAATCTTCGTCACCGTCTTCCCAGGCAATTTCTATTATTTTTGCGCGCAACCGGTTTGCAAAAGCTTTAAGCCGCGGGAGGTCAAAAGAAACTTTACTTTTTTGCAGCCGCGCCTTGACCTCTTTTGTTTCAGCCAAATCTATTACTTCTACAAGGGTATTAAAGAGATGTGCGGAAAGCCGTACCTGCGCGCCCCGGCCCTGCCCGCGGGTAGAAGCATCACCTATCCTGGAAGTGCCGAACATATCTATCGGGTCGCACCAGTCGCCGTACAGAATCTGGCAGAGCCCATAGGGAGAATCTTTTATATGTCTTTCGAAACAAGCCAGCACCCGGGCCATCACCTCAGCTATCAGGTAGGATTTTTCGCCGCCCGTTATCCCCGACTTTTCCGGGGTATCAGGGTTTGTTAAAATTACCGTTTTTACTCTCTCGGAGAGAATTGAATGATCTCCGGTTTCCCGGATGTAAAGACAGACTGCGTTAAGCATCCAGACCGAACTGTCAGTGTAGGGCCTGTTGTCGTTCATAACTTCCTTGGACCGGTCAAACCAGTAGCTCGGAAACTGCCGCGGGAACATCCCGTGCAGTTTCTGCTTGAGCGAGAGGGGACCTTTAAGTTTATCCGGGTCACCGCTCACCGTTTGATACATAAAACTCATGGCGTGGACCAGGTCTTTTCTTACACGGGCGGCGTCTTCTTTCATTTTGGGCCACATATCCTGCGCCCGGTCCCGGGTCCCGACCTCTATACCGTCGGCAAGTTTAGCGCCCTGCGCCCGGCAGTTTTCGTATAATTCTCTGACGCCTGTCCAAACGGAATTTGCGTAGAGGGAAATAACTTTTTCATTCGGCAGATCCAGTTCAAAGCAGGTCTCAGCCTTATTTTTTGTGGTCTTGCCGGCTTCGGTCGCGCATTTTAGCGCACCGGGTGTAGTTTTCAAAAATATCCCGGCAGCTTTTTTATAAGAATTAAGTACGGAGGTGTAAGTGGGAAGAGCAGCCGAGGAATTTTTACGGAAAGCTTTAAGAACCGCATCCTCCGTTATGTACAGCAAACTCTGGGAAAGCCCGGCCGCTTCCCCGGGTTTCAGGTCAAAACTAAAAGCGTTTGCAGAAAGCATAGAGGTAGCAAACCGGCTTAATTTTCCTTCTGAATTATTAGGTAAAAGTTTACCCTGCAAAACAGCGTCCGGGAAGATAATATTTGCCGCCGTATCTCCGACAAAAGCCGAATAATCGCAGGTAGAAAAAAGCGGTTTTAGTTTATAGGGGGAAGTAGAAACTCTTTTCAACTGCACCACATCCGTATAAGGCACAAAGGCCGAGACCACGGTTTCAAACGGGGAGAGAGATAGTCCGGAATCATACCAGAGATCCCGGTTGTAAACAAAAAACTGGGTTCCTTGCATTGCATAATGTGTAAAAAGCTGTCCGGAAGCCCTTTTATTGCCTTGATTTATAACGCAAAGCTGCCGAAGTATAGCCGGACCTTGGGGTGTCACCAAGAAGGAAAGCTTTATTGCCGTCTGCAGATTGACCCCTTTTTCCGGTGCAAAACCGGAGGTGTACCAGTAAGCGCGCTGCGGGTCACCGAGCTTTACCAACCGTCTTGCCGCTGGAGCGAGATTAATATTATTTCTGGGATTCATAAGCGACGCTATTCTGGTATTTTTACCGTCAAGGCGGAGCCAGATATTGGAGGAGGGAACGCTGCTCTCCCTTTTGTCTGATAAACTAAAATGGCTCTCCAGAACTTTTATCTCCATACCGGAAGGCAGCTTTACCATAAAACCGACAGAGCCGTTCGACATAAAAGTTGCAGTAGAACTTCCGCGGCTGTCTACAAGTACGGAGGGGCAGCCTTTTGGCGGCCGTTCATAGATGACCTCGCCGTTTTTTCCGTAACCCCCGAGAGTGTTCACAGGGTAAGAAACCGGCAGCGCAATGATATTTTTAGCTTCCAAAATAAATGCCTTCAAGACAACCTCCGGAAATAAGAAAATCAAGTATCTAAACTATGATAATAAAAAACATTTTAAAAGTCAACATCATACCAGCCCTATACCAGTCGCTAGGGCTCCGGTATAGGGTGTATCCCTGCACCTGAGTGTATGTGAGTGGCGAAGTCCTAAACCTGAGTGTTTATGAGTGGCATAGCCCTGCACCCGAACGGTTAGTGAGTGGTACAGGGTACAGGGGCAGGAGAGTTTAGAAGTGAAGAGCTTTAAAATAAATAAACCCCAATAAATAGTCAATAGTCATTAGTCATTAGTATTTATTTTTTGCTTCTATCTACCTGGGTTTATTGCCTTTGTAGCCGCCGCCGGGTCTGCCCTGGGGTTTGTGCCAGCTTTTTTTCTCTCCAAAACGGCTTTCTGTTTTGGAGCCTGCGTAAGGTCTTCTTGCGGGTCTGTCGGAAGAGGAGCTTCTGTAAGGATGGCTTTCCGTGTTGGAGCCCGCGTAAGGTCTTCTTTCGGGCCTATCGGAAGAGGAACTTCTGTAAGGACGGCTTTCCGTATTGGAACCTGCATAAGGTCTTCTTGCCGGTCTTTCCGAAGAGGAGTCTCTGTTAAAAGGGCGTCTTACGTTGTCGCCTCTGCTATGAAAAGATTTTGCCTCGTAGGGCTTTTTTTCCCAGTGCCCGGATTTCTTCCAGCTGCTTTTCCTGCCAAAATTACTTTCTGTTTTTCTGCGGGAATCGTCCCGGTCATAAGGTTTTCTGCTGCCAAAACCCGTGTCTCTGGAGGGGTAAGGTTTTTTGCTGTGATAGGAACGGTTGTCTTCAAAGTTACTTGCTTTTGCCCTGCCTTCGTTGTGTTCGTATTTATTGCCAAAATTCTCGTCTCTTTTTACGTGGGGAGTATTAGAAGTTTTACCGTGAAAAGTCCTGTCCTCGCGGTGCGGGGCTCTGTCTCTAAAAGCAGACGGCCTCTTTTCAAAACGCTCCGGTTTTTTCCAGCCTTCATTTTTTTCGAATCTATTGCCCGAAGGCGGTTTTGAACGGTCTCTATCATAAGGTTTATGGGAAGAATGAGCTCTCGGCGCAGAGAAATGTTCTCTCTTTGCAGGATGCTCACTGTGAACGGGTTTAATCTCCTGAGCCGGAACAGCTATATGGTGTAAGGGCTTTACCGTGTTTCCAGTCTCTGCGGTTTCAGGTTTCTTGGTGGTGTCCAGATAAACCCTGTTTATTGGTCTGGCTTCTTTAGAAAATTTACCGTGATGTTCAGCTTTGCCAATAAAAGGCTTACTTTCGTAATCTTTCCAGGATTTTGTGTTGTACCTGTTTTTTGATATTCTTTTTGGTTTGCCGTCTGAACTTTCAGCAGCAGGCAAAGAATGACTTTTTGCGGAGAAACCGCCGGAATGTTTGGGTTTATGGAAACTGCCGCGGGCTTCTTTACCAGGAGCCCGGTGTTCTGCGCCAAATTTTAATGAGGGCACATTTGGATGAACTGAGACCGGAATTTTTGCCCGCATAATCTTTTCTATATTTTTTACATCGTCGCCCTGTTCAGGGGAGGCGAGAGTTATAGCGTGACCTTTTTTTCCGGCTCTTCCGGTACGCCCTATTCTGTGCACGTAATTTTCCGGATCCTCGGGAATATCAAAATTAACAACCAGTTCAATGCCGGAAACGTCAATACCGCGGGAAGCAATATCCGTGGCAGTGAGTATTCTATACCTGCCCGCTTTAAAACGGTCCAGGGCTTCTTTTCTCTGGGACTGGCTTCTATCGGAATGAATCTCCGCAGCTTTATGGTCCAAACTTTTCAGAAGTGAGGTGACTTTGCTGGCGCCTCTTTTAGTCCGCGTGAAAATCAGGACAGGACCGGTGTATTGTTTTAAGAGCTCGCCGAGAAGTTTTCCCTTATGTTCTCTTTTTACGATGAATAATTCCTGAGTTACTGTCTCCGCAACCGTGCCGGAGGGCGCCACTTCTATATGCGTAGGATTCCGCATGTAATTTGCCGCTATTCCAATAACGCCTTCGGGAATAGTTGCGGAAAAAAGCATGGTGTGTCTTTCTTTGGGGATACGCTTTAGAATAATCTCAATCTGCGGGAGGAAACCCATATCCAGCATTCTGTCCGCTTCATCCAGTATGAGCATATTAAATTCGCTGAGCTTTATCAGATTTCTATTTAACAGGTCGTTTAATCTTCCGGGAGTGGCAATTAATATAGTAGGTTCTTTTTTCAGGTCTTTGATTTGCGAAAAAATGGAAACCCCGCCGATAAGCACCGCCGTCTTGAAGCCAAATGCGGGCGTGAGCTTTACCAGTGTTTCGTTAACCTGTATCGCCAGTTCTCTGGTCGGAACCAGTATCAGTCCTTTTCCTTTGTGTATTGAGAGCTGCTGAATCATAGGGATACCGAACGCCAGCGTCTTACCCGTACCTGTCTGAGCTACGCCGATAACGTCTTTACCTGCGACCGCTGCGGGAATAGCTTTTCTTTGGATAGGGGTGGGTGTAACAAAGCCCAATTTATCAAGAAGATCCAAAATACGAATATCAATTCCGAGATTATGAAAGGTGAAGTTTTCTGATGTCATAGAATGATTATAACCTATTGGCGGCGTTAGTTATATACAAAAATTCTAAAATGCTAAATAGAATTTTTGTTGATGTCACAGATGAAAAAAGAGATGGCACGGATAGAGCAAAATAACGGATAAAATAAATTATTGAGATGAAGAAAAAAATAATGTTATTTATATTGGGATAAAATACTTATTGGAAATAAAAAAATGAATAAGTTATAATAGTAAAGGAATATTTGGTGATTATTCCAATAGAAAATTAGGTGACGGGAGGCGCAATGTCTGAATTTTTGGTAAAAAGCGGGCAGAAATATGTTTTCATGGGAGATTCAATAACGGATTGTGGCAGGGGGGCAGAAAACCGGCCTTATGGAAATGGCTATGCAAAAATGACAATTGATGCTATAACCGCCAAATATCCTGAAAGAAGAATTGAGTACATTAATGTGGGCATAAGCGGAAACACCACACAGGATCTGCGCAACAGGTGGGATGATGATGTGCTGCGCCTGAAACCCGATTGGCTTTCAATAAAAATAGGCATAAACGACCTGCACAGATATTTGAACAAGACGCCGGAGGCGGTTTCTCCGGAACAGTTCAAAGAAAATATGTTTACTCTGCTTTCAGAGACGAAAAAGAAAACAAAAGCAAAAATAATTTTGATAGATCCTTTTTATATGAGTACCGCTAAAACTGAAAACTCAAAAGAGCGGGCGGTCCTTAACCTTCTCGAAAACTATCTCAGAAGCGTGCATGAGATGGTCAAAATATTTAAAACCGGTCACGTCAAGACCCACGATCTGTTTCAGGAGCAGCTTAGATACCGCTCTCGTAATTATTTCTGCTTTGAACCGGTACACCCTAACACCGCCGGGCATATGGTAATCGCTGCGGGCCTGCTAAAAACCCTCGGCTGGTAAATATATATATAAAGGAGTCCGCAGTATGAGGTTTAGCGTATCTATCGCTTTCTTTGCTCTGGAACCGGAAGAACAGGTCAAGCTCTGTCTGGAATCAAAAACCCGGGCGGTCTCACTGGCTTTGTACTACTATGAGGATAAAGCCGCTTACCTGAAAAAAGCTGTGCAGCTGTTCAAGAACAACGGTATTGAAATTGCCGCTCTCCATGGCACCTTTGGCCCCTCCGACCTGTCTTCCTTTGACGAACCCTCCCGTAAAGCTCTTATAAATGACATCAAAGAAGACCTTCAGTTGTTTTCGGCGGTTTGTCCCGGCAAAGTTGTGGTTGTTCATCCTGGAGAATTAATGGAAGCGGATAAAAGCGCGGCCTCATATTACGAAATATGCTCCGCAAGTTTAAAAGAAATCTTTGAAACCGCAAAAAAACTTAATTTAAAAATTGCCGTGGAAAATATGCGGCACGGCGATGACCGCCCGCATGAAAATTTCAGACCAAGAGTCGGGGAAGAGCCCGCAAAACTTCTGGAAATAATAAATGCCCTGGGTTATCCCGGCACCGGGCTCTGTTTTGACACCGGGCACGGGAACATTGCGGGGGATATCATTAAAAAACTTTCTGCTTGCGGGGATAAATTACTGCACGTTCATATCTCCGACAATTTTGGGGTCAGAGACAATCATTTACCCCCGGGCGAGGCGAATATAAACTGGAATTTATTCGGCGAAACTCTTAAGAAATTGAATTACGGGGAAATAATAGAGTTAGAAATAGTTAAACCCAAAGACCGTCCGTCCGCAGAAGTTATTGCAGGGGGAAGAGAATTTCTGCAGAAAGTTATTCCGGGTTTGAGCTAAGAGCGGCCTTTCGGGCAAAAAAACTTGACAGCCTCTTCTATATATGATATTATCCTCACATGAGCAGAAAAAAGGAAAATATAAGTTTACTTAACGCGGGCAGCCTTGCCTGTGGAGTTTCCTTATTTTTAATAAGCTTTTTAGTGGTAGTTGTAGTGGGCTAACGCCCACACCTTGCCGACATACTCATACCCCCACAAGACAATGTAAAACCTTTTAAATTATTAGATATTAACAGCAGTTTTTGATATAATTAAGTTTACAAATAGTCGGTTAAGGAGGCATCAAATGCGCAGTGATGCAATGAAGAAAGGCCTGGAAAAGGCCCCCCATCGGTCGCTTTTTAAGGCCTGCGGGTATACAAATGAAGAGATAAATAGGCCTATGATAGGTATTGTGAACTCGGCAAACGAGATCATACCGGGCCACGTTCATTTAAACAAAATAGTTGAGTCCGTGAAAAAAGGCGTATTAATGGCCGGCGGAACCCCGATGGAATTTGGCGTTATCGGCATTTGTGACGGTATAGCCATGAATCATGCGGGGATGAAATATTCCCTGCCGAGCCGGGAGATTATCGCCGATTCCATAGAATGCGAATGTATGGGGCATCCTTTTGACGGGCTGGTTTTCGTGCCTAATTGTGACAAAATTGTTCCCGGTATGCTTATGGCGGCGGCTCGGTTGAATGTTCCTTCAATATTCATCAGCGGCGGGCCGATGCTGGCGGGGAGATATAATGATGTTAAAACGGATCTGGTCAAAGGTATGTTTGAAGGTGTCGGCAAAGTAAAGGCCGGTGATATGACAATGAAAGAACTGGATGCGCTGGAAGATGTGGCCTGTCCGGGTTGCGGTTCCTGTGCGGGTATGTTTACCGCCAACTCTATGAATTGCATCACAGAAACTCTCGGCATGGGTCTGCCCGGTAACGGGACGGTTCCGGCAGTTTATGCCGAACGCTTGCGGCTGGCGAAATATGCGGGCATGGAAATATTAAAAATAGTAAAAGAAGATATTAAGCCGAAAGATATTCTTACGCTGAAAGCTTTTGAAAATGCGATTACCGTGGATATGGCTTTTGGCGGCTCCTCCAACACCACCCTGCATCTTCTGGCGGTTGCCAACGAAGCAGGCATTAAACTGGATATAAAAAAGTTCGACGAAATAAGCAAAAAGACCAGATATATTTGCTCGCTTTCTCCGGGCGGTCCGCATTTCCTGGAAGACTTATATTTTGCGGGGGGCATTTCTGCGCTCCTGAAAGTGCTGGCGGAAAATAAACGCCTGCATCTGGATTGTAAAACGGTAACCGGTAAAAAAATCGGCGACATTACCGCAGAAGCTTCCGTAAAAAACAGCGAAGTTATTCGCTCCTGGGATAATGCTTACCGGAAAGAGGGCGGTCTTGCCATACTTTACGGGAATATTGCGGAGGGCGGCGCAGTGGTGAAACAGTCCGCCGTTTCGCCGGATATGATGAAACATTCCGGCCCGGCAAAAGTGTTTGATTCCGAACAGGAAACCATTAAAGCCATTCTCGGGGGCAAAATCAAAGCCGGGGATGTTATAGTTGTAAGATATGAAGGACCCAAAGGCGGGCCCGGAATGCAGGAAATGCTTTCACTTACTGCGGCCGTGGCCGGTATGAAAATAAAAGATGTCGCGCTCATCACCGACGGTAGGTTTTCCGGAGGCACCAAAGGCGCTTCCATCGGTCATATTTGTCCCGAAGCTGCTGATGGCGGGGCAATAGCAGTTATAAAAGACGGGGATGTTATTGAAATTGACATTGCCGCCAGGAAATTAAATGTCCGGCTTTCTGCTAAAGAGTTGAGCGACCGGCTGGCAAAATTAGTACAGCCAAAACCCAAAATAACCACAGGGTATCTGGCTCGGTACGCAAAAATGGTGACCCCTTCAAATAAAGGGGCAATTTATAAAAACGAATTCTAGGATTTTGGCTGAGCAGCTTTAAAAGTTTCCTCAGTAAAAATTCAAACGCAAGCAGGAGTTAAGATCATGAAGAAAAAAGGTGCAGAAATATTAATAGAATGTCTCGAGAGAGAAGGCGTCGAGATTATCTGGGGCATACCCGGCGGGCAGGCCATCCCCATCTTTGACGCGCTTTACGACAGCAAAAAAATTAAACTGGTTCTCACCCGGCACGAACAGGGCGCGGCCCATATGGCTGACGGTTATGCGAGATCCACCGGCAGAGTGGGCGTTTGTGTTGCAACCTCAGGTCCCGGCGCTACCAATCTGGTGACCGGACTGGCAACCGCCTATATGGATTCTATTCCAATGATTGCCATTACGGCGCAGGTGCCTACGAAGATGATCGGCAACGATGCTTTTCAGGAAGCGGATGTTGTCGGTATCACGCGGCCGATAACGAAACATAATTATCTGGTCAAGGACATAAAAGAACTCGCAAAAACTGTGCGGGAAGCTTTTTTTATTGCCAACACCGGAAGAAAAGGTCCAGTGCTTATAGATTTGCCTTCGGACATTGCAAAAGCAGAAACAGAGTTTATCTGGCCCGAAGAAATAGTTATGAAAAATTACAATCCCACGTACAAAGGGAATATTAATCAGATTAAAAAAGCTGCGGAAGAAATTAATAAAGCGAAGAAGCCGGTTATCTATGCCGGCGGCGGAATTTTAACCGGAGGCGCAAGCAAAGAACTTAAAACATTTGTCGAAAAAACCGGCGCGCCGGTGGGGCTTACGCTTTTGGGTCTCGGCTGTTTTCCCGGGACGCACCCTCAATTTATAGGTATGCTCGGCATGCACGGGACCAGGACTTCCAACCTGGCGATGCATGAGTCGGATCTTATTGTTGCAATCGGCGCCAGATTTGATGACCGGGTAACCGGAAATCTTGCGTTTTTTGCGAAAAATGCAAAGATAATTCATATAGATATTGATCCGACCTCCATCAGTAAGAGTGTCCGGGCGGATATTCCTATAGTCGGAGACGCAAAAAGCGTACTGCCGGAACTTTCAAAACATTTAAATCAAGGCAAACACACGGAATGGTGGGCCAAGATACACGAATGGAAGAAAAACTTCCCGCTGGCTTACTCTAGAAAAGGTGCGCTTAAACCTCAATATGTAATTGAACAGATCTATGAACTGACCAAAGGTAAAGCTATTCTGGTCACGGAAGTCGGTCAGCATCAGATGTGGGCCGCCCAGTTCTTTAAATTTGATTCCCCGCGGACTTTTATTTCCTCCGGCGGACTCGGGACCATGGGCTTCGGCTTGCCTGCTGCTATTGGGGCGCAATTTGGAAATCCGGACAAACTGGTTTTTGATATTTCCGGAGACGGCTCCATACAGATGAATATTCAGGAGCTTATTATTGCCGTGGAGCATAAACTCCCGATCAAAATAATCCTGCTGAACAACGGCTGTCTCGGAATGGTCCGTCAGTGGCAGCAGCTCTTCTGGAAAAAACGTTACTCCGGCGTGGATCTTTCTATTCAGCCGGATTTTGTTAAACTTGCAGAAGCTTACGGCGCCTTTGGTATCCGGGTGACAAAAGAAGATGAGGTCAAAGAGACTCTTGAAAAAGTATTAAAGATCCATGACCGCCCGGCTCTCATTGACTTCAGGGTCGCAAAAGAAGAAAATGTTCTTCCTATGGTCCCGGCGGGCGCAGCCATTACGGAAGCGATAGATTACAAGGATGTAGAATTAGCCTAAAAAATAAGTACAATTTACGATTTACGATTGACAATTTAGGGTAAGCGGAAAAAACCCCGCTGAAGATATTTAAGGGTTTAGCAGAAGTATAGTTTTCCAACAAGGAGAGAGAAAATGAAACATACAATATCTGTTTTGGTGGCGAATAAACCCGGGGTTTTGGCCAGGGTAGCGGGACTTTTCTCCGGCCGGGGTTTTAACATAGAAAGTTTGACCGTAGGCGAGACAGAAGATCTTACCGTTTCCAGAATGACAATCGTGGTCGGCGGGGATGATATGATCCTGGAACAGGTAAGCAAACAGCTTAACAAGCTTATCGATACCATTAAAGTTATCGATATGACGGAGAAACAATTTATAAACCGGGAACTTGCTCTGATCAAGGTCGCCGTTAATTCAGGCAACCGGTCCGAGGTAATGCAGGTCGTAAATATTTTCAGAGGAAAGATAGTTGATATCAGTTCAAAAACCTTTACCGTGGAAGTAACCGGTACGGATGATAAAATAAACGCTTTGCTGGAACTGTTATTGCCTTTTGGAATAAAAGAGATGGTGCGGACGGGCTCTGTGGCTCTTACCCGAGAATGGCAGAAAGAAGAAGTAAAAAAAGTTAAGTAGAATAACTGTAATACTTTTGGAGCTGTTTTGAGGTGGAAACTGTTAAATTATTTAATGTTTGAAAATAAGCCGGCAATAAGTATATAATACGGCTAACAAGAATACTTTTAACTCGGCTAAAACCGAAATTATGGGGGGTGTGATATGAAAAGAACAGTAGTTTCGATACTTGCGCTTGTCTTCTTTTTTTCAGCAGGGCTTCACGCAGTAACCAAATTTCAGTTTGATGCCCAGAAAAAAGCTGATGATTTCTCTATGGAGAGGCCTCTTATAATCTTGGCTTTTGATATTGCCAAAGAGAGACAGGAAGATTACGAAATAAAGACCTTTGTTCCGGAAAAGGGCATTAAAGCCACGCTAAAAAAACTCTTTACCGGGAAAGAACAGGGTACTGAACAGATTGAGACCGGTACCCGGAACATTACGGTTATCGACAGGCTGAAACTTTACACTGAAAGCAAAAGAAAAATGTATGAAGTCCAGGAGCTTACCCCTACCGAGATTAAGACAATAAGCAAGCGCATCTTTGACGGTATAGATTTCTTTGATGTTAAGAAAAATTCCGGTGCTTCTATGGTCAAGATCAATCCTGAGTTTATTGCCTTGAGCGTTCTTCCCGATTGGTATTACATGCATAAAAAATATATGAAAGATGCCGTAGAGACGGAAGAAAAGATTGATAATAAATCCTATAGATTCGTAAACGGCAAAACCTTAAGATATTATGTAAACAAAGAGACGATGCAGATCGCAATAGCGGAGTTTGACACCACGGATAAAAATAACAGGGAGAGAAAGACAGTAAATAAAATTGTTTTTGGTCCCGGTACCTTTAAGTACGGCAAGCATAATATAGTTAATCAGGTTTCTATATATAAGGATAATAAGCTGGTCAAGAAATACAATGTTTCTGTACTCAAAGGCATTGATGTGCTAAAGGATTTTGTCTTTGACCCCGAAATACAGTCAAAAGACCTTAACCAGCCGCCGAAAAAAAGAAAAGCATCTGCAGCGGAAGGAAAAACCGCCGGTCAACCTGATACTAAAGCACAGGAAGAATAATATTATATAATAATATGAGAAAGGCGGCATTTTTGCCGCCTTTTTTGTTTTATTCCTTTTACCAGACATTATTATTTTCGTATTGACTTACAATCTTCATTAAGGTAGAATATACCCTTTACAAGGCAAAACGATGATTATTAATATAAAAAAACTTAAAGAAGGCATTTCGTATTTTGACATTGCCGAAACCGCAGAAAAACTGGGTATAGATATAGAAGATACAAAGTTCTGCGATTTGGTGAAATGTACGCTTGAAGTCAACAATATGGTGGACCGTTTTACTGTAAGGGGCAGGGCTAAAACTACGGTTGAAACCCTTTGCTCCCGCTGCGGAACAGTTTTTAAAAAGAAAATAAACGCTGATTTTGACCATAAGTACTTTAACGGAAGACTCGGGGAAGAAGGCCAAATAAATAAGAAAGGCCTGGATGAAGAACTGCTGCAGGGCGATGAGTTGAACCTTTTTGAAGATGTCAGGCAGTCGGTGTTGCTGGATGTTTCTGAAAATGCGGTTTGCAGTGAAAAGTGTAAAGGTATTTGCCCGGGCTGCCGGAAAAACCTGAATAAAACTAAATGTACCTGCGAAGAGGCCGAAATGAAGCCTTTCGCAAACTTAAAAAAACTATTAAAAGAAAAGAAGGGAAAGAGGTAAGGAGGAAGTTATGGCGAATCCAAAAAGAAGATTTTCTGCTTCAAGAAGGGATCATAGAAGATCTCAGTGGAAATTAAAGACCCCCGGTCTGTCCGTTTGCCCGCAGTGTAAACAGAGCAAGCTCCCTCACAGAGTTTGTGAAAATTGCGGTTATTACGGAAAAAAAGAAGTACTGGACGTTTAGCCGAGGACTCATTTAATTGAGCCCGGATAAACCCATGAAAATAGCCCTTGATGCAATGGGCGGCGATAATGCGCCGGCAATAGAAGTAGAAGGCGCAGTTTTAGCCGCGAAAGAGTTTGGTGTTGAAATCATCCTTGTCGGAGATAAAACAAGGATAGAGACCGAGCTTGAAAAACACAAGATCAAGAATTTACCTATTTCTATTGTTCACGCTTCTCAAGTTATCGGGATGCATGAATCACCCACCGAGGCCTACAAAGAAAAAAAAGATTCCTCTCTTATTGTCGGGATGAAACTCGTCAAAGAAAAAAAAGCGGATGCTTTAATTTCGGCAGGAAACACAGGCGCAGTTATGACTGCGGCGCTTTTTGAACTTGGCAGAATAAAAGGCGTGGTAAGGCCCGCGCTCGGGACCTTCTTTCCCTCACGGCACGGAAGGGCCCTGCTTTTAGACGCAGGGGCAAACGCAGACTGCAAACCGGTACATCTTCAGCAATTCGCGATAATGGGTTCAATCTATTATAAAGATTTCGTAAACGTAGCAAGTCCCAGAGTAGGGTTGCTCAGTATCGGTGAAGAAGAAACAAAAGGGAATGAACTTACTATTGAAGCCGCAAAGCTTATCAAAACAACAAGCGTTAATTTCATTGGTAATATCGAGGGACGGGATATTCTTTCCGATAAAGCCGATGTTATTGTTTGCGACGGCTTTGTGGGCAATATAGTCCTGAAATTCGCGGAAAGTCTGGCAAAAAATTTCTTTAAAATATTAAAAGCTGAACTTTCCGGCAAAAGTATCTTTATTTCTATAGGCGCCTTTCTTTTGAAACCCGTATTTACGGGCATCATTAAAAAAACTGATTACGCGGAATATGGCAGCGCCCCGCTGCTCGGGATTGACGGCTATGTTTTTGTAAGCCACGGGAGCTCGAACGTTAAAGCAATGAAGAATTCCTTCAAAACTGCGATAAGATCCATTGAAAGTAATGCGCATGATCATATTGCCGAAGAGATAAAGAAGAGCGGCAATACCGGAGCGGAGTAAAAAATATGTCAAAAACAATAACAGCAAAGATTACAGGTGTAGGCTTTTATGCACCCGAAAAAATACTAACAAATAAAGACCTCGAAAAAATGGTGGACACTTCGGATGAATGGATAAAAACCCGCACCGGAATGTCTGAACGGCATATTGCCGATGAAAAAACCGCCACTTCCGATCTGGCCACGAAAGCAGCCTTAAAAGCGATAGAAATGGCAAAGATAACTCCGGAAGAAATAGATGTAATTATAGTCGGCACGGTTTCTCCGGATAAGCTCTTTCCTTCAACCGCTTGTATTGTCCAGAATAATATTAAAGCTTCGAAAGCTGCGGCTTTTGATCTTAGTGCTGCTTGTTCAGGTTTTATTTACGGTCTTACTGTAGCCCGCGGGCTCATTGCGACTAAAGAAGCAAAAACAATACTTGTTATAGGTGCGGACTGCCTTTCAAAACTTACGGATTGGACGGATAGAAATACCTGTATTCTTTTTGGTGACGGTGCGGGCGCGGCAATCTTGCAGGCCACGGAAGAAGACACCGGGCTCCTCTCCTCTTATATATTTTCTGATGCGACCAAGGCGGATCTTTTACAGGTTCCCGCCGGCGGGACCAGAGTGCCCTTCTCGGAAGAGGTACTTAAAAATAGAAGTAATTTTATTAAGATGGAAGGCAACGAGGTGTTTAAGAATGCGGTAAAGGGCATGGAAAGAGCCATAGACACGGCGCTTCTTAAAGTCGGTCTGAAATACGAAGATGTCTCACTGGTTATTCCGCATCAAGCCAATATAAGAATAATAGAATCCATAGCCAAAAGAATGAAGCTGCCTGCAGAGAAAGTCTTTATTAATCTTGATAAATACGGCAATACTTCTTCGGCTTCCATACCGATAGCGATTACAGAAGCTTACGAACAGGGAAGATTAAAAAAAGGCGATATTTTGGTAATTACAGCGTTCGGCGCCGGCTTGACCATGGGCGCGGCTGTTATAAGGTGGTCCATATGAAAACAGCTTTTCTTTTTCCGGGGCAGGGTTCGCAAAATATAGGTATGGGCACGGAATTTTTCGGAAAATTTGCCCGCGCTAAAAGTATTTATGATGCGGCGGATGCGGCGCTCGGTATAAAAATATCGGATATTTGTTTTTTCGGTCCTGATGACGTTTTAAAAAGCACGGATAACGCCCAGCCGGCAATTCTTACCACCAGCATAGCCATCCTGCAGGAAGTTTTACCTTTTGTAAAACCCGATGTTGTTGCCGGGCATTCTTTAGGTGAATATTCTGCGCTGGTCGCAGCCGGTGTTCTGGATTTTTCGGAGGCCGTAAGAATAGTCAGGAAACGCGGGGAGTTTATGAAAGCAGCTTCCGGCGGGACCATGGCCGCCATTTTAATGCTGCCGAGAGAAAAAGTTGACCAGCTCTGCAAAGAAGCTTCACGCGCCGGACTTGTTGCGACCGCAAATTATAATTCTCCGGGCCAGATAGTGGTTTCCGGGACAAAAGAAGGCGTAGAAGAGATGTGCAAACTTACCAAAGGCGCCGGTGGTAAAGCCATTCCTCTTGCGGTAAGCGGACCGTTCCATTCAACCTTAATGACCAGCGCGCAGGAAAAACTTGCCGTAGAACTTAAAAATATAAAATTTCAGACTCCCGCAACACAGTTCATAGCCAATGTAACCGCAGACTATGTGAAAGACGGCAATACGGCGAGAGAACTTCTCGTTAAACAGGTGGTCTCGAGTGTGCTCTGGGAAGATACAATTAATAGAATGGTTAAAGATGGCGTGGAATTATTTGTCGAAGTAGGTCCCGGCAAGGTTCTTTCCGGTCTCGTGAGAAAAATAAAAAAAGACGCCCGGGTATTTAATATTGAAAACACCGAAACTCTGGAAAAGTTCAAAAGCGAACTCGCAAAATAAGGTTTTCCCGGACAGAGAGCCGGAAGCCTGGCATTTTTTTAAGAAAAAAATAATCGTTTAATTCAACTACCCGGAGGTATAAATATGGCTATGTTAAAGGATAAAGTAGCGCTGGTAACCGGAGCGGCTCAGGGAATAGGTAAAGCTATTGCCGAGACCCTCGCAAAAGAAGGGGCTAATGTCGCAATTTGTGACGTAAATATAGAAAAGGCGCAGGAGACTGCGAAAGAATTGGCGGCACTGGGTGTAAAGACGGCTGCCTATAAGACAAATGTCTCGGTGGCGGCGGAGTGCGATGCGCTTATTGAAAGCACCGTTAAAGATCTTGGAAAACTTGATATTCTCGTTAATAATGCGGGTGTTACCAGGGACGGACTGCTTATTCGTATGTCAGAGCAGGATTGGGACTTGGTCATAGCTATCAACTTAAAAGGTACTTTTAACTGTACCAAAGCGGCTGTTAAGACCATGATGAAGGCAAGATATGGCCGTATTATCAATATTTCTTCCGTTATCGGACTTATGGGCAACGCCGGCCAGGTAAATTATGCGGCTTCAAAGTCCGGAGTTCTCGGAATCACCAGATCCATAGCCAAGGAATATGCCAACAGGAATATCACCGTGAATGCTGTGGCTCCGGGCTATATACAAACTGCAATGACAGAAAAGCTTACAGAGGAACAAAAACAGGCAATGCTTAAGTTTGTACCTCTTTCCCGTATGGGTCAGCCGCAAGATGTTGCAAACGGCGTTCTTTTCTTTGCTTCTCCGCTTGCCGACTATGTAACCGGGCAAGTTCTGGCAATAGACGGCGGGATGGTAATGTCCTAAAAGTAAATTCAAAACAGTAAAAGGGCCGGAAGTAATTACCGGCCCTTTTTTATTAGAGGGCAGGTTTCGGGTCCTTGAAAACAAAAAACAGCCAAAAAAACCGGGAAAAGCGTGATTGTCATTGTAAAATAAGCTTTTTTTGCCGGAAAGTCACAAAAAATGACTTGACAAAGAGCGGTCATTTCATTATAATCTATAATCTTTTAGCGGAGGGCGAACCCCCTGTTAAAAACTAGGCTGTCGGCTTGGCCACAAGTTGAGTCGCCGGTTTGGGTTTTTTATTTAAAGCGGCAGTTACTGACCGCTTAAGAACAGGAAATACTAAGGAGGAGTTAAAATGGCTACAATTGAAGAGAGAGTGAAGAAAATCATAGTTGAACAGTTGGGCGTGGAAGAAGCCCAGGTTACCCCGACCGCATCTTTTGTTGATGATTTGGGCGCGGATTCACTGGATACCGTCGAGCTTGTTATGGCTTTCGAAGAAGAATTCGGAATAGAAATTCCGGATACTGATGCCGAAAAGATCAAGGCAGTCTCGAATGTCGTTGAATATTTAAAAGAAAAAACCAACTCCTAATCGGACACGGTTAAATCATGAAACGTAGAGTAGTAATTACCGGCCTCGGGGTGATCTCCCCGGCCGGTAATGATATTGATACTTACTGGAAAAACCTTTGTGACGGGGTAAGCTGCGCGGACAAGATTACCAAGTTCGACTCTTCACGTTTGTCTACCCAGATTGCCTGCGAAGTTAAAGGTTTTGATCCTACATTATATATGGATAAGAAGAGCGCGCGGCGTATGGACTCTTTTACTCAGTACGCTATGGCGGCTTCTGTCCAGGCAATGAAGGATTCCGGCCTCGATATAACCAAATCAGACCCCACGAGAATGGGTGTTATTATTGGTTCGGGCATAGGCGGTTTAACAACGCTTATGGACCAGACCTACACGCTTATTGAAAAGGGTCCCTCAAGAATAAGTCCTTTCTTTATAGCCATGATGATCTCCAATATGGCCTCAGGAATGGTTTCAATACAACTCGGACTGAAAGGTCCCAGCGCTTGTGTTGTGACCGCCTGTGCTTCGGGTAACAACAGCCTCGGTACTTCTTACCGGCATATTCAATATGGAGATGCCGATGTTATGGTTGCCGGCGGCGCGGAAAGTACCATATTAGAGCTTGCCATGGCGGGTTTCTGTTCTGCCCAGGCAATGTCCTGCAGAAATGACGATCCCAAACATGCCAGCCGGCCTTTTGATAAAGACCGTGACGGTTTTGTTATGGGCGAAGGTTCCGGTATTGTAGTTTTGGAAGAACTTGAACACGCCAAAGCCAGGGGAGCTAAAATTTACGCGGAGATGGCCGGCTACGGTATGTCTTCCGACGCATTTCATATGACTGCTCCGCCCTCGGACGGAGAAGGCGGCGCCCGGGCGATGGAAAATTGTGTTAAAGATGCCGGCGCAAAACCTGAAGATATTGATTACATAAATTCTCACGGCACTTCGACTCCTTTAGGGGATGTCGGTGAAACAGCAGCGATTAAGCGGGTTTTTAAGGAACATGCTTATAAGCTTTCCGTAAGTTCAACAAAATCAATGATAGGACACATGCTGGGCGCGGCCGGCGGCGCGGAGTTCATAGCTACCGTACTTACGGTAAAGAATGATCTCATTACCCCGACCATTAATCTGGTAAATCCGGACCCTGCGTGCGACCTTGATTATGTCCCGAATAAAGCAAAACAAAAAACAGTTAATATGGCCATTTCTAATTCCTTCGGATTTGGCGGACATAATGCCACGGTTGCGGTCAAAAAATATATTGGATGAGCAGCCCGGACAGCGTCTTGAAAACAGATCTTGAAGAGTTTCAAAATATTATCGGTTACCGGTTCAAGGATATTGATATTTTGGCAACGGTGTTTTCTCACTCTTCTTTTGTTAACGAGAATAAACTCCATAAAAAAGATTCGAACGAACGTTTGGAATTTCTCGGTGACGCGGTGGTGGGAGTAATAACCAATGCTTACTTATTTGAAAAGTATCCGGAAGCCAACGAAGGTTTTCTCACCAGGGTTAAGTCCCTGGCGGTCAGCCAACCGAGCTTGGCGGAAGCTGCCAGAAAATGCAAGCTGGGAGGTTATTTACTCCTTGGAAAAGGAGAGGAAACTTCCGAGGGCCGGGCTAAAGAGTCTAATCTATCTAATGCTTTTGAGGCGCTAGCGGGAGCCATCTATCTTGACGGCGGCCTTTCGGGCGCGACAAAATTCATGAAAGAATTTGTGCTGAATGATCTTGTGGTGGATGCGAGAGAAGCAAAAGATTACAAATCCGAACTGCAGGAAATAATACAAAAGAAACATAAAAAAAGACCGGTGTATCATATTGCCTCTGAAGAGGGGCCGGAACATAAAAAAATATTTATTGTGCGGGTAGCTTTTGGCGGTAAAATTCTTGGCGAAGGCCGCGGTAAGAGCAAGAAAGAGGCAGAATTAGCTGCCGCAAAAGAAGCGTTAAAAGCTTTTTAAAACCGTACAGAGGAGAAAACAGAAATGATGAATTATTTTTTCACCGAAGAGCAGCAAATGATCATTGATACGGCGAAGGAATTTGCCGTAAAACATATTAAACCCGTCAGGGAAAAATATGACGAGGAAGGGCACTTTCCTACAGAAGAAGTAAAAAAGATGGGGGAAGCCGGCCTTTGCGGGCTTTACATTCCTGAGGAATACGGCGGTATGGGCAAGGGTATTATGGGTCTTTGTCTGGCCGTGGAAGAAATGTCAAAAGTTTGTTCGGCTATCGCGCTCTCCATGGCGGCAACCGCGCTTGGAACTTTTCCGATACTATTGTTTTCCTCGGATGCTCAGAAGAAAAAATACCTCCCGGACATTGCTTCGGGTAAAAATCTTGCTGCGTTTGGTCTGACGGAAGCTAATGCGGGTTCCGATGCGCTCGGTATGCAGACAACTGCAGTCAAGGACGGCGACTACTATATATTGAACGGCACAAAGCAGTGGATAACTAACGGCGGCGAAGCCCAGGTCTACAGCGTAATAGCTGTTACTGACCGGGCGAGAGGTTCCAGAGGTTTAACTGCTTTTATTATTGAAAAGGGTACACCGGGTTTTTCTTTTGGCAAGAAAGAAAACAAAATGGGTATCAGAGCTTCTGCGACCCGGGAACTTGTGTTTCAGGACTGCAGAATTCATAAAGACCAGGTCATAGCTAAAGAGGGTATGGGCGCGATTGTTGCAGTAAATACTCTTTATAATTCCAGACCGGGAGTTGCGGCCCAGGCACTCGGCATTGCTGCAGGTGCGTTTGAAGAAGCGCTTGCTTATTCCAGACAGAGAAAACAGTTTGGCCAGCCGATTAGTTCTTTCCAGGCCGTTCAGCACATGCTGGCGGATATGGCTACCGAAGTAGAGGCAGCGAGAGCTCTTCTCTATGCGACCGCAAAAACAATTGACGCTGCGGGTGATGCCAAGGCCTTTGCGAAAGAATCTGCGATGAGCAAGCTTTACTGCTCTGATACAGCCATGAAAGTCACCGTGAATGCCGTTCAGATACTCGGCGGTTACGGTTACATGAAAGAATATCCGGTAGAAAAAATGATGCGCGATGCGAAAATAACCCAGATCTACGAAGGTACCAACCAGATTCAAAGAAATGAAATAGCCCTGGGCCTGATAAAAGAAAACGCGTCGAAAAAATAAGTACGAAGTTTAAATAGTACCACAATTGAAAAAGACCTTACAAACTTTTCAAACCTTATAAACTTTATGAACGGTTTTTGCACTTCAGGAGATCAAATGAATATAGTTGTTTGTATAAAACAGGTGCCGGGCACCACGAAAGTGGCGATCAATCCGGCTACCAACACGCTTATAAGAGAGGGTGTGGAAAGCATAGTCAATCCTTTTGATATGTATGCGGTTGAGGAAGCTGTGCGCCTGAAAGAGAAATTCGGCGGGAAAGTTACGGCCATCATCATGGGCCCCCCGCAGGCTGATCAGGCACTTAAAACAACAATTGCTCTCGGCGTGGATGAAGGTGTTCTTCTTTCCGACCGGGCTTTTGCAGGTTCGGATACACTGGCAACTTCTTATACGCTGGCGCAGGGAATTAAAAAACTCGGCGGCGCGGATATTATTTTGACCGGTAAACAGGCCATGGACGGAGATACTGCCCAGGTCGGTCCCGGAATTGCCAACTGGCTGGATATTCCCTTTGTCGCCTGGGTTAAAAAGGTGGAAAATGTTGACCTGACGACGAAAAAGATAAAAGTAGAACGAATGATGGATGACGGTTATGAGGTTGTAGAAAGTTCTTTGCCCGTCCTGCTTTCCGTGGTCAAAGAGATAAACGAACCCAGGATAGAATCTTTACGGGGCAAAATGAAAGCCAAGACTTTTAAACCGGTGGTTTGGAGCGCGAAAGATATTGAATGTGACCCTGATTTTATCGGACTCCACGGTTCGCCCACGCTGGTAAACCGGGTTTTTGTTCCGGTTAGAAGCGGCAAGAAAGAAATAATAGAAGGCGCTACCGTTGAGGAAAAAGCGGAGAAGATTGCCAATAAATTAAGAGAAGCAAAACTCATCAATTAGAAGTTAATAAGATTCGGAGGCTATTGTGGCTATAAAAGTATTAAATGAAAAGTGCGTCGGTTGCAAGTTGTGTCTTCCTACTTGCGCGCAGGGTGCGATTACCATACTTGAAAATAAAAAAGCGTTCATAGACCAGGCAAAATGCAACTACTGCGGAGCCTGTCTGGATGCGTGCAAAAAATTTAAAGCGATACTCATTCAGGTGGACCGGAAAGAATCAAAACAGGATCTTTCTCTTTATAAGGGCATCTGGGTTTATGCGGAACAGCGTCACGGCGAGATTGCTTCCGTTGTTTACGAACTCTTAAATGAAGGCCGGAAACTGGCTACGCAGCTCGGGGAAGAGCTTTGCGCGGTCCTTATCGGTCATAATGTTACCGGCAGAGCCAATGAACTGATCCTGCACGGCGCGGACAAGGTTTATGTTGTCGACTCCTCCTGCTTAAAAGATTTTAACGATGAATCCTATTCAAAAGCGCTCGTTACTCTTGTTAAAGAGTACAAGCCGAATATTGTTTTGACCGGTGCCACGGCTCTGGGACGCTCCTTTATTCCCAAAGTAGCCGTAATGCTGGAAACCGGACTTACCGCAGATTGCACGCAACTGGATATTGATGAATATACAAAACTACTGCTGCAAACCAGACCTGCTTTTGGCGGAAATCTTATGGCGACTATAACTTGCCCGAGTTTTAGACCGCAGATGGCGACCGTAAGGCATAAAGTCTTCAAAAAAGCAGTTAAAGACCCGAATAGAAAAGGGCTTATTGTAGCAAAGAATATTCAAGAAGACTGTTTAATCGCTCGCACCAGAATCGTGGAATTTGTAAAAGAAGTTGAATCCACCGTTAATCTTTCAGAAGCGGATATTATTGTTTCCGGCGGCCGGGGTCTGGGAGAAGCGAAGAACTTCGCATTAGTCCGCGAGCTGGCCCAGCTTATAAACGGAGCTGTAGGGGCTTCCCGCGCAGCAGTTGATGCCGGCTGGATACCTTATTCCCATCAGGTCGGCCAAACCGGTAAAACTGTCTGCCCGAAACTTTATATTGCGGTAGGAATTTCCGGGTCCATTCAGCACATGGCAGGGATGCAATCCTCGGAAAATATTATAGCCATAAACCGTGATCCCCAGGCGCCGATATTTGAAATTGCCACCTATGGTATCGTGGGCGACCTCTTTGAAGTAATTCCTGCGCTAATCGCCAAAATAAAAAAGTAGATTAAGTTCTAAAGTTACAAAAAGGGTTTTTTCTTGAAAAAAGGAAAAGCCCTTTTTTTTATGAATTTATTGCAGGCGGGTTGCAGGCAAGGGTTCAAGTAGTGGACAAGCGAGACTATATAAAGTATAATGTAACTGTATGAAAAATCTTGAGGGTATAAAAGTCTGCGCTATGTTTGGTTCGCTTTCCGAAAAAGAAAGGAACAAAATACTTTCTCTTTCGGTCCAAAAAGAATTTAACCGTGGGGATATTATTGCCCAGGAAGGCGACAGAAGCAGTCATGTCTATATTATCGCGGAAGGCCAGGTAAAAGGGGCGCGTTTTACTTCAGACGGCCGGGAAATTATTCTGGAGGTTTTTGGAAACTGCGATATGATAGGGCCGGTAGCTGCCATTTCAAACGAACCTTACTACTATACCGCGATAGCGCTTACAAAAGTCACGGTTAACATGATAAAAAAAGAAGACTTTCTGGAAATGCTGCGGGTAAATCCGTTTATTGCCAACAAGACCTTTGTCGCGCTCGGTAAACGTCTACGCGCCGCGCAGGAAAAAATAGAAGAATTTATAAGCGATAAAGTTGAGCAAAGAGTTGCAAAAATATTAATGGCGCTTTCCGCCAGGATAGGGCCTGAAATTCCTTTTACCCGCCAGGAAATAGCCGGTATGGTAGGAACTACTATTGAGACGACCATAAGAGTTACGAGCCGTTTTAAAGAGGCGAAGGTCATTAAAACCACCAGAGGTAAAATAACTATTATAGACAGGCAAAAGCTGTCTTTACTGGCTGAAGGGCCTCCGATAAAAATAATATAAAATTATATCCGGGTTTGTCTTTTATACATGACAAAAATCATACATTTAGTCCGTTGCTTTGAATATAATAAAAAAGAAGACGGAGGATATCATGAGAGAAAAAGTGCAGGAAGCGTTGAATAAGGTACGGCCTTCTTTACAGGCAGACGGCGGAGATGTTGAGCTTGTCGAAATCACTCCTGATAATATTGTAAAAGTCAGACTTACAGGCGCCTGCGGCGGCTGTCCCATGGCCCAGATGACCCTGAAAAACGGAATTGAAAAGTTTTTAAAAAAAGAGATTCCTGAAATTAAAAGCGTAGAAGCCGCTAAATAAGGAAGGCATATGGCTGAAAAATGTAAAGGTACGGGTTTAAGGATTTCAATATATAGATGCCCGAAATGTTATGAAACAGCAGAGATATTTTCTGACGAGAAAAAAGCAACTTGCACAAATTGCGGTTCAGTTATTATGGTTGCTACAGCCAATAAATGTATGGAATGGTGCGCTTCCGCCGGGGCTTGTATGGCCAAGACCGTAAAGAAGCAGATTAAAAAAAGAAAGAAAACGAAAACCTGAAAAGTTCTTTTGAGGAAACAAAATGTCAAAAAAGCCTGTAATAAAAAAAGAAATTTGCACGGGTTGCGGTGTCTGTGTTGATACCTGCGGGCATAATGTTTTAGAAATGAAAGAAGCGATAGCCGTTAGAGCGAGACCCCAGGATTGCGACGGCGCCGGCATTTGTGTCGCGGTTTGTCCTGTCGGCGCAATAACTTTGGAATAAGTGTTCTCTAAATTTGGCACCTCTACTTTTTTCGGAAAAGCCCGAAAGCCTTTATCCCACCTTAAACAATATGCCTGCTTTATAATATTGACTATGAAAATCAATTATGGAATAATACCGACTATGAACCTTAAACTGATTAACGTTGTTTTGGCCCTTTTGCTCCCGGTTTTTTGTTTTTCACAGTCCGGGAAAGAAGTTACTGAGGGAAAAAAACAAGCTCCTTCTGCGGTAACCGTCAAAAGTATTACGGAACAAAACGGAAGCAGTACAGCAACTAATTCCGAGAACGTTACGGTTTTGCCCGCTCCGCTCCCGCCCTGTGAGATAAAAAGCGTATCCCAGGAAAAACTATATCCCGGCAAAAGCTATCTTGATTTTAAAATCACCGGAAATAATATTTTAAAAAGTGCTCTGGTAAAATTTAACAATGATTACGCAGTGGTTGACGGTATTACGGGAGTTACTGCTTCAGAAATTAAAACAGCTGTCTCGGTGAGGGAGGGAGCAAAGCCCGGAAAACTCGATTTGATAGTGCAGAACAGCCCGGAAGATATCTTTGTCTTAAAAAATGCCGTGCAGGTCATGAGTAAACCGGGAATCGGGGTGGTTCTTCAAAAAGAGATCAAGCAGGGCAGTATCGGCAACGAAATAATAATTAACGGGTCCGGCTTTTTAGATGGTGCCCGGCTTGTTTTTACGGAAACAAACGGCGATATAGCGGTTCACAATGTCGTTTTTATCTCCGAAAGAGAAGTAAGAGCGATCCTGGATGTTTCCCTGGCGGTTAAACCCAAAGAAACAAAATTGCAGGTGATTAATCCCGACGGAGAAAGTGCCTCAAATAGAATAGTTATCACTACGGCTTTAGGTGTTTCAGGGGTAACCCCGCAGATAATACCGCAGGGTGCAGAAAATATTGAGATTTCGGTTAAAGGCAGTAATTTAAATAAGGGTTTGAAAGCCGAGACCACGGAAGAAGGGTTTTATATAAACAATATATTTGTACTTACAGAAAACGAAGCCGTGCTTTCCGTCTCTATCGCAGAAACGGCAGTTCCCGGAAAAAAAGAGCTCTCTTTAATAGCTCCGGACGGAGTCAGTCAAAAAATCAATATTACGGTCTCCGTGAAACCCATGCTTAATGCTGTAACCCCGGACGAGCTGCCCCAGGGAACGGAAAACAGAATAATTACCGTTACCGGAAATAATTTCGGCAAGAACACGCAAATAAAATTTTCCACCACCGGTATAATAATAAATAATTTAGATGTTAAGTCAGCGCAGCAGGTAGTGGCCGTTATTACGGTCTCAGAACGCGCGCCCGGCGGGAGTTTTGATGTTTTGGCTGTCAACCCTGATGGCGGAACCGGAGTCTTGAAAAAAGCGTTCACGGTTAATTTAAAGCCCGAGCTGAAAACTATCTTCCCGGCCACGGCCGTGCAGGGAGTTTTTGAACAGGAGCTGGAGTTATCCGGGCAGGGTTTTACCAAAGAAACCACCGTTAAACTCAGCGGGGAAGGTATAGTTATAAATAACATCGAATTTTTAGATTCCACGCGCCTGAAAGCTCTGGTTACCGTAGGAGCCAAGGCCCCCATGGAAAAAAGGGATATCTCTGTTCTAAATCCGGACGGGGGCAGTTTTATGCTGAACGATACTTTCGGAATCAGCAAAGTTGATAAAGAAAGTATTTATTACGGGGATATAAACAAATTTAAAAAACCCGCAATGGTAAACAAAAAGAAACTTTTTCTGGAACATCCTTATTACAAAACTATAGTCAGGGAAAATATTTCTTCGGAAGTGGCAAAATACTGGCTGATAATAAATAAAATAAATGAATCCGTGAAAGAGATCTATAAAAAAGTCCAAAAGAAGTATGATTATGACCTGGTCGGCGAGTTGGGCTTTGTAACCGATAAAGATGGAAACCCGGTAAGGGATATTCCCGATATAACCGATACTGTTATCCGGGAACTGGAGAAATAAGATGAAAAAAATATTATTTTTATTTTTATTATCTGCAATGGTCCTGGCCGCGCCAAATACCGGAAATACTTCCGGAAAAATAACAAAATATTATTACCTTAACTATGTTTCGGCTAAAGAATTTAAATATATAATAATAAAAATGCTCCCGTCTATAAGCATAGATGTTAACGAAGAATTTAAGCTGGCGATGGTTACAGATACGCAAGAAAACATAAATATTTTTGAGAACATGCTAAAAACGGTGGATATTAAGACCCCCCAGATAAGGATTGAAGCCAAGATCGTCGAAACGAAGCTTTCCACCACGGATAAAATGGGCGTAAACTGGACCTGGCAGGACCTTTATAACAGTTCCAATAAAGAGATTAGATCCTTCCTGGAAAACTTCCTGCCTACGGACAGCAAATTTCAGGCGCAATTCGGGACTCTCCGGGTGGATGGTTTTAATCTGGTCCTCCAGTATCTTCTTACCCAGACCAATACGGACCTGCTTTCCAGTCCGAGTATCGTGACTTTAAACGGCAAAGAAGCCAGTATAAACACCGGCGATCAGATTCCGATAAAATCAGTAACGACCCAGGGGACCATCACCGTCTCTACGACGCTCTATAAGGAAACCGGTGTTAAACTGCGGGTAACGCCCTCCATTAAAGATGACAATTATATTCTTCTCGATATTCATCCTGAAGTCAGCGAAGTGCTGGAGTACAGTACGGTTACCGGCGACCCGATAATTTCCCAGAGAAAAGTGGACGGTTCCGTCATAGTCCGTGATAATGAAACACTCATGGTGGGCGGGCTGCTCCGCAATAAATCTCTCACCGTTGAGAATAAATTGCCGATTCTCGGGGATATTCCAATACTGGGAATACTTTTTAGAAAATCGGCTGTGGAAAAGATCAAGACTGAGATCATCATATTTATCACACCGCACATAATAAAAGAAGGCGAAAAACTCGTCGCTCCGGATGAGATGAAATAGGAGTCCTAATGAAAAAATTATTTACGGTTACACTGGTTCTAGTTTTGTTTTTTTTAGCGGGTTGTAAAAATCCGCTTTTTAATCCCAAAGCTGACGCCAGGATATCCTATTTTACGGACACCTCAAATTTGCAGATAAGTTCTCTGACCCTTTCAGGCGCAGCGCCGCATACCGTTAAAGCTTTTATAGTAATAGCAAATGGCGTTGATGTCAGTTTTTCAAAATATACGGTGGAGTGCTACACTCCGGCCGGGAACAAAATTCCAGTTATTGTAGAAGGTAAAACCTCAGCTTATATAGCCGGTACCGGGTCAGTAGTCTCTGCCGCTACAGGTTATGTTGGGTTGAACATAACCAGCCCCGAACTGGTTACCTACAAAACTACAAACTCGCTCTCTCAGATAAATCTTCAGGTCCTGCTTTCAGGTGAAGATATCAACGGCAACCAAATAGCTATAAACGGAACATTCCCGGTTTATTGAAAACTGTAGAATTCAGGCGGTTTGCCCTCCTTTTTCTCAATGTTTAGTTAAAAACAGCTGTAATTCGTGAAATTCGTTTATATATAAGGTTTATTGCTCTTTTGGAGCCAGCCGGCTAAAGGCCTTCCTGTACGGTTTTTCTTGAAAAAACCTTATTTTTCCTGTACAATACTAAATTACCATAAAGGGTATATTTATTTTTTGGAGAGGGAAATAGATGAAATTGTCAGCTTTTAATGCTTGCCTTCCGGGGTTGGATTTGGAAGAGCAGTGCAGGCTTCTCAAAAAAAATGGCTTTGCAGGTCTGGAACTTAGAGTAAGAGACCTGACCGCCGGACAGAGAAAAGAGCCCTTTTCCTTTTGGGGAAATCATAAATTAGATATAGGTGTCAGCAATCTGGCGGCGAAAGCAAAAGAGATAAGAAAGACGTGCGATAAATACAAACTGGAGATCTGCTCTCTGGGTACTTATCTGGATGCAGATGACTTTGAAGGAATTGAAGAAGTCTGCAAGAATCTTAAGACTCTGGGCGCAAAGCAGTTTAGGGTGGGCGGTTTAACAGCCGTTTTTAATCCCGAAAAAGAGAATTATACTGAGAAATACAATAAGCTTCTAAGGTCTCTGGCAAAAGTTGAAAAACTGGTAAAGAAACACCGGGCCAAGGCTTTACTGGAAACGCATATGACGACTTTGATGCCTTCCGCCGGGCTTATGTACCGGGTGGTTTCCAATTTTGATCCAAAAAATATAGGTGTTATCCTGGATCCCGGCAATATGGTCTATGAAGGTTATGAAAACATAGAAATCCAACTGGACTTGCTAAAAAGTTATCTGGCGCATGTGCACCTTAAAAACGGCAGATGGAGCGTGAAAGAAGTTAAACTTGACGGTTCCGTGCTCTGGGAACCCGGGATGTGTTCCACCTGGGAAGGTTTTGTAAATATAAAGAAAACTATTACGGCTCTAAGAAAGTTTGGATATGATAAATGGCTTTCTATGGAAGACTTCACGGCTATGGATGCTGCGAAAAAAATAGAGTTGTTTGCTAAATACACCAAGAGCCAGTTATAAAAGAGAGCGCAGGGAGAAGATATATGGCAAAAGAAAAGTTTGAAAAAATAGGTCTGACCTTTGATGATGTTTTGCTCGTGCCGGCAAGGGCGGAATATTCGCATACAGCCGCGGATGTCTCCACCTATCTTACAAGAAATATCAAGCTGAATATTCCCCTGGTCTCTGCCGCAATGGACACGGTTACCGAAGCCCGGTTGGCCATAGCTATAGCTCAGGAAGGTGGTATCGGCATAATTCATAAAAACCTTACCTGCAAAGAACAAGCGGAACAGGTTGATAAAGTAAAGAGATTTATGAGCGGCATAATTACGCACCCTATCACGCTGTCTCCGGATAGGCATATAAAAGAAGCTTCAGAGATAATGCTGCGCAAAGGTATCTCCGGTTTTCCTGTAACAGAAGACGGTACCGTGCATGGCAAGCTGGTGGGGATCTTAACCCGCCGGGATCTTAAATTTATTAGAAAAATGGAAGGCACGGTCGGAGATTATATGACGAGAAATAATCTTGTGACCGCTCCGGAGGGCATTTCTTTAGTCAGAGCCCTGGAAATACTTAATAAAAATAAAGTTGAGAAGCTGCCGGTAGTTGATAAGACCGGTCATTTAAAAGGGCTGGTTACCATACGGGATATTGAAAAACGTCTTGAATATCCGGCTTCCTGTAAGGATAAACTCGGCAGATTAAAAGTAGGCGCCGCCGTCGGAACTGCAAAGGATACCGAAGAAAGGGCAGCTGCTCTGGTTGCGGCCGGCGTGGATGTTCTTTCCATTGATACCGCGCACGGGCATTCAAAGAATGTGATAGAGGTTGTTAAAAAACTCAGAAAAAAATATCCGGGCATGGACATCATTGCCGGAAATGTTGCCACCGAAGAAGCAGTAAAAGATCTTTGCCGCCTCGGGGTGGACGGAATAAAAGTAGGCATGGGACCCGGGTCTATCTGTACGACGCGCGTGATAGCCGGTATCGGTGTTCCGCAAATAACTGCGGTGTATGAATGCAGTAAGATGGCTAAAAAATATAAAGTCCCGGTCATTGCCGACGGCGGAATTAAATACTCCGGCGATATTACCAAGGCTCTGGCCGCCGGGGCTTCCAGCGTCATGATTGGAAATCTTTTTGCCGGGACGGACGAAGCGCCGGGCGAAACGGTATTTCTTGAAGGCAGAAGATTTAAAATGTATCACGGCATGGGTTCTCTGGCTGCGATGAAAAAAGGCAGCAAGGACAGATATTTTCAGGATGAGGTGGAAAATCAGAAGTTGGTTCCCGAAGGTGTTGAAGGCAGGGTCCCTTACCGGGGTTCTATCTCCAACAGCGTGCTGCAGTTAATCGGGGGCTTGAAAAGCGGCATGGGGTATTGCGGCGCCGTTTCCATCAAGGAACTTCAGGCCAATGCAAAGTTCATACGTATAACGCCCGCGGGTTTGCAGGAAAATCATCCGCATAATATAACAATTACAAGCGAGCCGCCCAACTACTGGTTGTAAGGGAGAGGTCGCTGCTACGTGGAGGACACTGGTTTTATCCGGTGAATATTCCGGGAAATACTGGTTGCCACGCGAATAAAGGAGGAAACACAAGATGTTGAACAAAGAAGTAAAAACAGGGTTGATAGGAAAGTACAGGAAGCACGAGAAAGACACCGGCTCTTCGGAAGTCCAGGTGGCGCTTCTCACCGGCAGGATAAATTATCTTACCGAGCACCTTAAGATTCACAAGAAAGACCACAGCAGCAGAAGAGGCCTTTTGATGCTGGTCGGAAAAAGACGGAGTCTCCTGGATTATATTAAAAGGACTGATTTCGAAAAATACAAACAGATCATTGAAAGTCTGGCTCTGAGAAAATAAAAAACAAATCAGGAATACGGAAGTTACAAGTGAAAGCGCCATTGGGGCGTGAAGTAACTCCGGAAATAAATATGTTTTTGTGCAAAGAGATGTTCAAAAACTAAGGACAGTAAAATGGAAATATCGGTAAAAAGAACAATAGCGGGCAGAGAGCTCACTATTACGTCGGGAAAGATAGCAAAGCTGGCGGAAGGCTCCTGCACGGTCAGGTATGACGACACGGTAGTGCTTTCAACGGCTTGTTCGTCGGATACAGTGCGGGAAGGTTTGGATTATTTTCCGCTTACGGTCGAATACAGGGAAAGATTTTATGCGGCCGGTAAAATTCCCGGAGGTTTCTTTAAAAGGGAAGGCAGACCGCGGGAACTAGAAACGCTTAACGCCAGAATAACGGACAGATCGATGAGACCGTTGTTCCCTGCCAATCTTTTAAACGAAGTTCAGATCATCAATACTGTGCTTTCTTATGACGCCGAGAATGAAGCGGATGTACTGGCGCTTATCGGTTCTTCCACTTCGGTTTTGGCAGCTAACATTCCTTATAACGGGCCCGTCGCTCCGGTAAAAATAGGCAAGATAGCCGGCAATATGGTTGTTTTCCCTACCGCGAGTGATTTGGAAAAGAGCTCCATGGAGCTGCTGGTTGTTTATATGAAAGCCGGCGTGATCATGATTGAGTGCGGCAGTAAAGAAGTTACTGAGGAAGAAATTCTGGAAGCCATTAAATTCGGCCGGCAGACCGCTGATGAGATCCTTGCCATGCAGTTAGAGCTGGTCTCAAAAGTAGAAAAACCCAATAAAACCTTTACTTACCGCGCCGTAACTGCAGGACTGGAAGCGGCGGTTAAGGAAGTTGCGGAAGCAAAACTTGCTTCAGTCGAAAAGAGTTCGGACAAGAAAGAGAGAAAAGCCACAGTGAAGAAGATTAGAGATGAAGCTCTGGCAGCCCTCCTTCTTAAATTTCCGGAAACTAAAAATGAAATAAACAGTTATCTGGACGAGCTGGAAGCCGGAAATCTGAGAAAAGAAATACTCGGAAACAAGGTGAGACCGGACGGCCGGGGTTTTACGGACATCCGTCCCATCAGCTGTGAAGTCGGAATTCTTCCGCGCACGCACGGTTCCGCGCTCTTTACCCGGGGACAGACCCAGGCGCTCGTTGTGACTACACTCGGCACGAAAGATGACATCCAGTATCTGGACGATCTTTCCGGAGAAGCTGAAAAGAAATATATGCTCCACTATAATTTCCCGCCGTTTGCGACAGGCGAAGCAAAACCCATCAGAGGCGTCGGCAGACGTGAAGTCGGCCATGGCGCGCTGGCGGAAAAAGCTCTTATGCCGGTCATTCCTACGCAGGAAAAGTTTCCTTATGTTATTAATCTGGTTTCGGATATTCTCGAATCCAACGGTTCTTCCTCCATGGCTTCGGTCTGCGGCGCTACGTTGTCTTTAATGGATGCCGGTGTACCGATAATCTCTCCGGTTGCGGGTATTTCCATCGGACTGGTAAAAGAAGAATCCGGCTGGGCGACAATAACTGATATAGCGGGTATCGAAGATCATTTTGGCGACATGGATTTTAAAGTTGCCGGTACCGCGAAAGGCATTACGGCTATACAGCTGGATATGAAAGTGGAAGGTATTTCCGACGAGATCATTGAGAAAACCTTAAGCCAGGCAAAAACAGCAAGAATGCTCATTTTGGATAAGATTACAGAGGCCATAAGCAATCCCAGAACCGAGCTTTCCAAACATGCCCCGAGAATAGTTACCATTAAGGTTCACCAGGACAAAATTAAAATTATTATAGGACCTTCGGGGAAGATGATAAAGAAGATTGTTGAAGAAACCGGCGCGAAGATAGATATAGATGATGATGGTACGGTGCATGTGTCTTCCGTGGACAGCGTAGCTTTAGAAGCGGCGCTTAACAGGATAAAAGAGATTGCCCGCGAAGCAGAAATGGGCGCGACCTACACCGGTAAAGTAAAAAAAGTAGCCGAGTTCGGGGCGTTTGTAGAGATTTTCCCCGGGCAGGACGGACTTTGCCATATCTCGGAGCTCGATGTTAACCGGGTTAAGAGAGTTGAAGATGTCTGCAAGGAAGGGGATATCCTTACGGTAAAAGTCATCGGTATTGATGACAAAACCGGCAAGATAAAGCTTTCCAGAAAAGCCATATTAAACGAAAAAGGCGGAACAACCGGAAATTAATGCATTCTGAAAGAGTCTTAAAAAACGGCCTGACGGTGCTATCTGAAGAGATGGCGCATGTCAGGTCGGTTTCGTTTGGGGTCCTCGTAAGATCAGGTTCCCGTTTTGAAACCCCCGGGGTCGAGGGAATTTCTCATTTTCTCGAGCACATGGTTTTTAAAGGGAACGGCAAACTCTCGGCGTTTGATATCGCGGAAGGGTTTGATCTGCTCGGGGCTTCTATTGATGCTTTTACCGCAAAAGAGTATACCTGCTTTTATGTCAAAATGGTGGATGACAAGCTTCCCGAAGTAATGAAACTCCTCTCCGAAATGCTTTTGCAGCCCGCCTTTTTTGAAAAAGACATGGAAAAAGAAAAAAGCGTAATAAAAGAAGAAATAAAAATGTATCTCGATACTCCCGATGAATTTACTTTTGACGCTTTCCTGAAAGGCATCTATGGCGGGCATGCTCTGGGCAATCCCATCCTGGGTTTTAATAAAACCGTAAATGCATTTGATCAAAAAACCACCGCTGATTATTACCATAAATTTTTTGCGCCGCAAAACACTATCCTGGCGGCGGCGGGAAATATAAATAAAAAGGAGTTTGATCTCCTTATTGATAAATATTTTGGCGGCTGGAAAAAGGGCGTATTTTCACCCGGGTTAGAAGCGCCGGTTTTTGTTTTTGCGCCGGAAAAAATAGAAAGAAAGCTTGAGCAGGTGCATCTTTGCCTGGGAACCGAAGGCCTGGCCTTCAAACATAAAGACCGGTACAAACTCGTCGTGTTGAATGAAATTTTTGGTGGTTCCATGAGCTCGCACCTTTTTCAGGAAGTCCGGGAAAAAAGAGGTTTGTGCTACGCTATAAGTTCTTTAACGGAGTCGCACACGGACAGCGGCGTGTTCTTTGTTTATGCCGCCACGGATAAAGCCAAATTGCCGGAGCTTATCAAGGTGATAAGAGAAGAACTGGATAAAATAAAAAGCAACATAACGGATAAAGAACTGGAGAGAATAAAACAGCAGATAAAGAGCGGTTATATTCTGAGCATGGAAAATTCCGTGAACAGAATGAGCCGCCTATTAAAACAAAAATACTATCATGATAAGTTTTTAGAGCTGGAAGGCATTATGGAAGAAATCGAAGAGATAAAAAAAGAAGATCTGATGAAGTTTGCAGAAAAGATATTCGTGAAGGAAAGAATGAAGATACTAACGGTGGGGCCGGTTTAAAGCAGGGTTTGTAAGGTCCATAAGGTTTGTAAAGTTTAGAATCAATGAAGTATATTGTAAAGTGATAGAAAAAGAGTAAAAATATAACTATGCTGTTCCTCTAAATAAATACTACTCGAGGTTTTACCTTATGAACCTTATAAACGTCGTTTGTGTCTACTTTTTTCCATGAAAAAAAGTAGACTTGTATGCTATACTTTTAGGAAGTTATAAAGGAGATAGTATGCCTCAGCTCAGAAAAGATCCGGTTTCTAACAGGTGGGTCATTATTTCCACGAACAGGTCGAAAAAACCGACGGATTTTATGGATGGTTATGACCATGAGAAAAAGGGAGGGTTTTGCCCCTTTTGTTACGGTAATGAAAGCAAAACGGCCGGTGAAATTACGGCTATAAGGCCTTCCTGCTCTGCGCCCAATACCCCGGGCTGGGAAGTCAGGGTAATACCCAATAATTTCCCGGTTCTGATGGTGGAAGGTGAGCTTAACCGGCGGGGGGACGGGATGTACGATATGATGGATGGTATCGGCGCCCATGAGGTTATTATTGAAACCCCGGAACATGATAAAAACTTAGCCGATCTGCCTTACGAACAGGTTCAGAAAATCATCTGGATCTACAAGCAAAGATCTCAGGATCTGAAAAACGATTCCCGCTTTGAATATCTGCTGATCTTCCGTAATCACGGGGCTGCGGCAGGAGCTACCATCTCGCACCCGCATTCCCAGTTGATCGCCACACCCATAATTCCTAAAAGAGTTTTTGAAGAATACTCCGGCGCGAAACAATATTTTGAATACAAGGAACGGTGTGTGTTCTGCGATGTTATCAGGCAGGAGATGAAAGACGCAAAAAGAGTGATCTTGGAAAACAAACATTTTATTGCCTTTGCGCCGTTCGCCCCCAGGTTCCCTTTTGAAACCTGGATAATTCCCAAAGTGCACAGCGCAGACTTTATGGCGATAAATGAAGAGCAGTCTTTTGAGCTGGCTAAAATCTTAAAAGATACGCTCCTGAAAATAAAAGGCGCTCTGAATGACCCGCCGTACAATTATATAATTCATACGGCACCGCTTAGAAAGACGGACGGCCTGTTCAGTCATTGGCATATCGAGATAATTCCAAAACTTACAAAAGTAGCAGGTTTTGAATGGGGTTCCGGTTTCTATATTAATCCGACTACCCCGGAAGAAGCGGCAAAATTCTTAAAAGAAGTGGAAATATAATGAAAATAAAAAAACAGCCCTGGTATGGGATTCTTCTGGCGTTTACTATTGTCATGACTCTCTCCGCGCTGGTAACCCTGATTCCGTCAGACGAGGCTAGCAAAATATGTTTTCTGGGCTATAAAGCGCATTGCACTTTTACGCCCTGGAGCACACTTATTTCTCTGGCCCTGGTAATGATTTCCTGCAAAATAAGAGCTAAAATATTTGTTCAGCGGGAAAATAAATAAATCCAAAAGCGACCGGGTAAAAAATGGCAATAGCGGATAAAAAAACATATCTAAGCGCGCTTAAAAAAATAATGAAAGCAAAATGGCCCCTCAACAGGACGGTAAAAATCGTTTGTCACGGACACAGCGTGCCTGCGGGCTACTTTAAGACCCCCGTGGTGGACACTTTTAATTCGTATCCGCAGCTTCTGCATCTTGCCCTCAAGAAAAAATATCCTTTTGCGGTGCTTAATGTTGGCGTGACGGCAATAGGAGGAGAAACTTCACTTGCCGGCGCAAAAAGATTCAAAAAAGATGTGCTGGCTCTCCGGCCGGATATTCTTACTATTGATTATTCCCTGAATGACCGGGGTCTCGGTCTTCCCGTTGCGAAACAGGCCTGGTCCAAGATGATCAAAGCGGCGAAGAAAGAGGGGATAAAAGTTCTTCTGCTTTCTCCGACTCCGGATTCGAGAGAAGATATTAAAGATCTTTCTGCTCCGCTCCATAAACATACCGCCCAGGTTAAAAAACTTGCAGTCAAATTTAACGTTGGTTATGTTGACAGTTATAAGCTCTTTACTAAGAAAGCTTTTAAGGGCGAAAAAGTTGAAAAATATCTATCCCAGGTGAATCATCCTAATAAGATGGGGCATATTCTGGTGGCAAAAGAGCTTATCAAATGGTTCTAAAACAGGAATCGGATATTTTATACCTGCCTGCTTCTTTTTCTTCCTGATTTTCAGTTTTCCAAAGAGTATTTGCCAAAAGCTTATATAATATGGTAAAATCATATTTATTGCCATGCTATTTGCGGGATTTTGGCGGGAGAATCGTTTTTTCTCCAAAAAGCTATGCTTTAAAAGGTGAATAAAATGGATTACAGCAAAACAATAAATCTTCCCAATACTTCTTTTCCTATGAAAGCCGGTCTTAATCAGCGCGAGCCGGCAATTCTTGAATTATGGGAGAAAGAAAAACTTTACGAGATGATTCGTGAAAAAATGGCGGGCAAGGAAAAATTTGTGCTCCATGACGGGCCGCCTTATGCCAACGGAGATATTCATGTCGGTACCGCTTTAAACAAGGTCTTGAAAGATATCGTAATAAAATATAAAACCATGCAGGGCTTTGACTCTCCCTATGTCCCGGGCTGGGACTGTCACGGGATGCCGATAGAACACAAAGTAACGGAAAAACATAAAATAGAACACACGAGAGAGGGTTTGCTTAAGTTTAGAGGCGCTTGCCGGGATTACGCTCTAAAATATGTGGAGATTCAGAAAAAACAGTTTAAGCGGCTGGGGATAATGGGCTTCTGGGAAAAACCGTATCTGTCGCTGGATCACAGTTATGAAGCGGCTATCGTCGGCACCTTTGCCCGCCTGGTAAAAGAAGGTTTTATTTATAAAGGCCTGAGACCCGTGCTCTGGTGCATGAGCCACAAGACGGCGCTGGCGGATGCGGAAGTGGAATACGGGGATGAGACTTCGCCCGCAGTTTTTGTTAAATTTCTTCTAAAGGATAATCTGGCAGCTCTCTGTCCGGAAACGGCAGGTAAAAAAGTAAATTTACTTATCTGGACGACCACACCCTGGACTTTGCCTTCAAATCTGGCTATCTGCCTGCATCCTGAGATAGATTACGCAATTGTAAAAATAAAAGAGGAATATCTTATTATCGCAGCTAACCTGGTAAATACGGTTATGCAAAAAGCGGAAATTTCTGAATTTACAGTGGTTAAGACCGGGCTTAAAGGCGCGGTCCTGGAAAAAATGAAATACCTGCACCCGTTCATGGACAGGGAAGGACTCGTAATCCTCGGAGAACATGTAACGGATCAGGACGGTACGGGCTGCGTGCATACGGCTCCCGGCCACGGCGAAGATGATTTTTTTATCTCAAAAAAATACGGTATAGCTCCACTCAGCCCGATTGATGATGCGGGTAGATTTACCTCGGAAGTTAAACTTTTTGAGGGAAAGAAAGTATTTGAAGCGGATCCCCTGGTCATAGAACTTCTTAAAGAAAAAGGTGTTTTACTGCATCAGGAAAAGATAACCCATTCCTATCCTCATTGCTGGCGGTGCAGAAAGCCCGTTATCTTCAGGACTACGGAGCAGTGGTTTTTGAATGTGGAACACAAAGAACTGAGAAAAAAGATGCTGGCTGCCGCCGGAGAGGTTAAATGGTATCCTACCGTCGGCGAGAACAGAATAAAGGGCATGCTGGAAAGCCGGCCTGACTGGTGCCTTTCCAGACAGCGTTACTGGGGCGTACCGATCCCTGTTATCTATTGTGAAAAATGCGCGGAACCTATCCTGGAAGAAAAAGTTTTGAACAGGATAACGGAACTGATAGGAAAAGAAGGCAGTGAAGCCTGGTTTTCCCGTGAGACTGCAGAATTTCTTCCGGAAAAATATGTTTGTAAAAAATGCGGCCACGGGGAATTTAAAAAGGACACAAATATTCTGGATGTCTGGTTTGACTCTTCCTGCTCGCATTTTGCCGTGCTGAAAGACAACCCGCAATTGAACTGGCCCTGCGAGATGTATCTCGAAGGTTCGGATCAGCATCGCGGTTGGTTCCAGGTTTCACTAATCACCTCTATGGCGCTGGAAGGCAAACCCCCGTTCAAAAATGTTTTAACGCACGGTTATGTGGTGGACGGTGAAGGCAAGAAAATGTCCAAGTCCCTGGGAAATTTGATTACCGGAGAAGAGGCCTGCAAAAAATACGGCGCCGATATAGTCCGGCTTTGGGTCGCAGCCTCCGATTACACGGATGATATCCGTTTTTCGGATGAAATACTTGCCCGTCTTATGGACGCTTATAGGAAAATAAGAAATACTGCCCGGTATCTTATCTCGAATCTTTATGATTACCGGCCGGGCGAAAAAGATCCCGCTTATGAAAAATTGACGGATCTTGATAAATATATGCTGCACCGGCTTCAGGAAGTGATCAAGGAAGCAACCGAACACTACGATAAATACGAGTTCTATAAATTTTATCAGGCGGTTTATAACTTCTGCGTGGTGGACCTGAGTTCTTTCTATATGGATATACTGAAAGACCGGCTTTATGTAAATGCCGCGGATTCCGTTATCCGGAAAGGCTCGCAATTTGTAATGTATAAAATACTGACCGCCCTGACTAAAATGACGGCGCCCGTCCTGGCTTATACCTCGGAAGAGATTTGGCAGGAGCTCCGTAAAATCGGAGAAAAGGAAAATAGCGTGCATGCGGCTTCCTGGCCCGAAGTTTCCAAAGAATATCTAAATGAAGAAGTCAGGACAAAATATGAGAAGATAATACTTCTCCGGGCCGAAACCTTGAAGCTTCTGGAAGTGTTGAGAAATACAAAAGTAATAGGGCATCCTTATGAAGCTAAGGTCGTTGTAAACACTTCCTCTGCCGAAGATTTTGCTCTCTATAAACATTACGAAAAGGAATTGCCGGGGCTTTTCATTGTTTCCCAGGTGGAAGTTGTGAAAGCGGATACTAATAAAGTGGAAGTTCAGAAAGCGGATGGCGTAAAATGCGAACGGTGCTGGAATTTTAGCGCTACCGTCGGCAGTGACACCGCGCACACTACTCTCTGCGAAAGATGCGTTAAGGTGCTTAAGGAGACAGGGCAATATTAACTTTATGCGGAATTACATTTTAATCATAAGCGTTATTCTTGTAGATCAGGCTTTGAAGTATTTTGTTCAAACCCGGATGTATTTAAATGAATCCATTTCCGTTGTAGGCGAGTTCTTCCGCATAACTTATATTATGAATAAGGGCGCGGCTTTTGGTATATTGGGTGACCTGGATGCCCGGATCCGCATTCCTTTTTTCCTGGTGGTCAGTTTATTGTTTTTGGGTTTTGTCTTTTTCTACTTTAAGAAAATCCTTGCAGAAGGCTTTCTCGCTCGTATTTCCTTTTCCCTGATCATAGGCGGGGCTGTGGGAAATCTAATTGACAGAATAGTCTTCTTTGGCGGGGTCAGGGATTTTATAGAACTAGGAATAAATGTCCGGTACAAATTCGCCGTCTTTAACATCGCAGATGCGGCTATCTCCACCGGGGTCTGCCTGTTGATAATTCATTTTATGTCGAGCAGTAAGAAGGAGAAAAATGTATCCTGAATTATTCAAGCTGGGATCCTTCACTGTTTATTCCTACGGCTTATTTGTAGCCCTGGGCTTTCTGGCCGCTTCTTATGTGGCGGCGCGCCGCGCAAAAACTGCTAAGCTCGATCCGGAAAAAATAATGAACGCTAATATCTATTCTTTTTTTGCCGGTATCCTGGGCGCCCGCATATTTTATGTGCTTACCGAACTGAATTATTACACGGAATTCCCGGGGGAGATTCTAAAAATCTGGGCGGGAGGTCTGGTTTTTTACGGCGGACTTATAGGAGGTGTTCTTTTTTATTTTTGGTATATTAAAAGGAAAAAATTAAATGTTCTGAAAGTGGCGGATGCGGTAATTCCGGCGCTGGCTTTGGGTCAGGCCATCGGGCGTTTGGGCTGTTTTATGCGGGGCTGTTGTTACGGCAAAGAGAGCAAATGCTGCGGGGTAATATTTAAAGATATCGGCGATAATAAACTGCATTTCCCCGCCCAGTTGCTTGAAGCGGTTGTTGTTTTAGGCATCTTTCTCTTCCTTATATATAGAAAGCCCCGTTTCAAAGGGGAAATCTTCTCGCTCTATTTGCTTTTGTATGGATTAGTAAGGTTTTTAATGGAGTATTTAAGAGCGGATGAGCGGGGTCCGGTTATCCTGGGCCTATTTTCAATCTCTCAAATTATAAGTCTTCTTGCCGTTATCTTTGCCTGTATCCTGTACAGGCGGTTTAATACAAAAAAAAACTGATGGAAAAAACGGTTTTTAAAACAGAAAAAAACGAAGCCGGAAAAAGGGTAGATGTAATAGCCGCGAAGCGGACGAAAAATTCCCGGGCCGCCGCCGGACGCTGGCTTTCCGCCGGAAGTGTTTTGGTTAACGGCAAACCGGTGAAAGCAAGTTACAAGCTGAAAGAAAAAGACGCCGTAATTATAGACATACCCAAACCCCCGCCCTTAGAACTTATCCCCCAGAACATTTCGCTTGATATTTTGTACGAGGATAATGATATAATAGTTATAAATAAACAGGCGAAAATGGTGGTTCATCCGGCCGCAGGGGTTCCAAACGGCACTTTAGTTAACGCTCTTTTATTTCATTGTAATAAATTATCAAAAGAAGCAGGTGAGATCCGGCCCGGTCTGGTGCACAGGCTGGATAAGGATACTTCCGGAGCCATTGTGGCGGCAAAGAATGATTTTGCGCACAGGACCATCTCCAAAGAATTTAAAGACCGCAAAGTTGAGAAGGTTTACACTGCCCTCGTCTGGGGCAAATTTGAACACAAAAGCGGCTATATAGACGTGCCCATAGGCAGAAGCGATGCCGACAGGAAAAAGATCGGTGTTAAGACAAAAAAAGCCCGGGACGCTTACACGGAATACAAAGTCCTGGAACAATTTGAAAATACGGCCTTGCTTGAAGTAAGGATTAAAACCGGTAGAACCCATCAGATAAGGGTGCATCTGGCGCATCTGAAACACCCAGTTGTAGGTGACGGAGTTTACGGAAAAAAAGATGCAAATATAGACAGACAAGCGCTGCACTGTTCTTTCTTGAGTTTTACGCATCCGGTCACGGGGAAAAGGATGGGCTTTAAAGCCGGTTTGCCGGAAGACATTAAAAATGCCGTTCTATATTATAGCGGCTCAAAATAGCAGCAGTGGGGAGGAATTTTGAAAAGAATTCTCTTATTAGTTTTGACAGTATTTTTAGCGGCGCCGCTCTATGGCAAGACTACCATTTCAGCCGTTGCCTCCCCGGTTAAATTGCTGGCGGGCGCAGATTCCAAGATAACGGTTTATTGTGCTGATGAAAAAGGCTTCGTGAAAAAAGGCGTTACCGTAACTTTTACCGTGGTGGCCGGCGGGGGCACGTTAAGCAAGAGTTCAGGTACCTCAGACGGTTCCGGTACCGTAAAAACAGTTCTTACCACAGGTCAGGCGCCCGGAGTTAATGCCGTTAAAGTGCAATCAGAAGATGCGGAAAGCCGCACTGTTTCTGTTACGGGTGAAATGTTTCCTCCCGCTGAATTTACGCTGGCGCTGGAACAGGCCAAAATACCTTTTAACAAAACTACAATTCTTACGGTCCTGGTTAAAGGCCCCAAAGGTCTGCCTTACAAAAATGCTGATGTAAAATTCAATCCGCTGGATCTGGTTACGGTCTCGCCTATGTCCGCAAAAACCGATGCGGCCGGGATGGTAAAAGCCGCCGTGAAAGCGGGGAGAAAAACCGGTAACACCCGTGTGGAAGTGGCAGTCGGCGCGCTGGATATTCAAAGTATAGATCTCGAAGTTATTTCGCCGGTAATGAATACTATTGCGGCAACGGCGGAGGATGCGAATATCGGCACCAGAGGTAAAACCACTATCACCGTAAAAGTATTTGATACTTCAAATGAATCCATGCCTAACATTCCCGTAAGTTTTCAGATAGAGAGCGGGGAGGCCGTTTTAAATGTAAATCAATCTTCCACCGGAAACTCAGGAGTTTGCCGGGTTGAGTTAACCGCAGGCACCACGCCGGGAACGGTAGTCGTAAAGGTAATAAACAAGGATTTTTCTCCGGCGGAAGTCAGAATAAATGTTTCCGCAAGCAGTTTACCGCCGGCCTATCTGTCGGCTAAAGCCAGTGATGAAAACGCCATAGCCGGAGAAGAAGTAACGCTGACCGCAACGGTTGAAGACAGAGAAAAAAGACTGGTAAGCGGCGCCAATGTAAGGCTGGAAGTGCTCAGCGGCGGCGGGTCCTTGCTCGCCGGAACGGGAACTACCGAAGCGGGAAAATTTTCCACGGTTTTTATTTTAGGTGCGAAACCCGGGAAGAACACGGTGAAAGTCACCTGTAACAGCCTTCCTTCCGTAACCGTGACCGTAAATGCCGAAGCTGCAGGCAGCCAGAGCACCGATGAGAAACCCGGCGCCCCGGAAAAAATATTTCTTTATACCAACAACAGACATGCCTCTATTTTTTCAAAACCGGAAGTCACGGCGCTGGTAACGGACGCAAACAACCTGCCGGTTCCCAGGGTAGAGGTTAAATTTACCGCAGTAGAAAAAATTAAATTATCCGAAGCAACCGCAAAAACAAATTCCAACGGCGAGGCCGGGACGGTTCTTTCTTATTTTGGCCTGGGCCGCATTAAAGTCACTGCGGCTATACAGGGAAAAGAGGAAACCATCGAGCTCTATTACGGGATACCTGAGTGGGTATATGTATTTCCCACCTTGCTCCTGTTTGCGGCTGTTTATGCCTTCTATGTGAAGCGGAAAAACGGTTTAAAACCCATGCTTGTAGAGAGCGTTTACGGTTTGAATAATGATCTTTACTTAAAATACAGTATAGAGCTGTTTTTGAAGAATAAGAGTAAATTCTCAGTCTGTTTTATGGATATAGATGATTTTAAAAATTATAATATCTCGGCGGGTTTTGAAGCAGGGGATAAAGTTCTCAAAGAGCTCGCGCAGCTGGTAAAAAACAATGTACCGGCATCGGGCATTGCCTCTCATCTCGGCGGGGACGATTTTGCCTTTATCTGCGAACCGGAGAAAGCAAAAGCAGTTGCCGAAAAAATTGCGGCCGGCTTTAAGGAAAAGCTCTCTGTTTTCTACAAAGAAGCGGAGCTTAATAACGGTTTTGTGCCTGTGAAGAACAGCGAGGGGCTGATCTTTAACTGCCCGCTTATCAGTCTTTCTGCGGCTATAGTTGACCCCGGAAAAATAAATGTAAAAAGTTATAATGAACTTCTTAACGCGGCGGGCCGGCTGCTTAAATCTGCTAAGGCCAAGAAAGAAAATAAGCTCACCTCGGAATATGACGAGGAGTCCGAGAGAGGGGTGAAGAAAATAAAGATCGGCTGGTTTACGGTCGGAGTATTTCTTCTGGCTCTTAGTCTTTCTTCCGCACTTTCCGGCGCTGTGGATGTTTCAAAAAAATTAAATGTTTCTTCCTCTCCGGAAGCTGCCGGGACCGGCCAGGCGGTTAATATAAAGGCGCGGCTCACTGACAATAGAGAGCGGCCGATAGCCGGGGCTTACATTTTATTTGAGGATCAAAACAGAGCTGAAGGCAAAGGAAGTTTTTCTGCGGGCGGGGCCCGGACGGATAAAAATGGTATAGCGGAAACAACTTATACGGCAGGGAACAAGCTTGGCAAGGCCATGGTTAAGGCCTCCTGGAAAGGCGACCGGGTATTTTCCTCTGTCTTCATTTCTGTGCATGTAAACTATCTGCATTATTTGCTCATTATTCTCGGTCTCGGGTTTTTGGTTTTCACGGTGCTTGATTTGTTGAAAATATTGGCGCTTAACCCGCTTTTTAACGGGGTGGAGCCTGAAACCGGACTGACGACCAGAGTGGCCGCTGAACTCAAGATGAAAAAACTTCTCGGCGAAAAAGAGAAATTTCATGTGCTCTTCGCGGACTATCGGGATTTTTCCGGCTTTAACGGCGAGTACGGGTATGAAGGCGGTTTGAAAGCGGCAAAAGCGCTCGGAGAGCAGATAAGATCCGTGGCGGAAGAATTGGCACCCAAGGCTTCTTTTATTTATCATTACGGCGAAGACAAATTTGTTTTGATAGCGAAAAAGAACGGAGAGGAGCTGGCAAAGAGTCTTCTGGATGAAGTGGAAATACTTATTCCCCTGCTCTGCGAAGACAAAAGCGCCAGTTACTATCTCCTGCATCTTTCTGTGGCCCTGGTGGAAGTTGATCCTGCCGTGACCAAAAACATAGGTGAGATAATGCAAACTGCCGGCCGGTTGGTAGGCGTCTCAAAAAGTAAACCGGGCAGCGCTTATTCAAAAGGGTAGCGGTAAAACAGTGGAAAAATAAGAAAATCTCAGGTGTTATACCTTTTACCCGGTTTTTAAATCATAAGAATATAATTGACTATAAAAATATTTTGAGGTAAAATGCAAGTTGTTATAATTTTCAAGCAGTATTCTATTCCAAAATAATAGCACCGGTAGTTTAGGTGTTAAAAGTTCAAGAAAAAGGAGAGAGTAAAATGGTAGATTTTAAGGAAATTGCTGATGCGGTAATAAAAGGACAGGCGCCGAAAGTAAAAGAGCTGGTACAGAAAGCGGTAGACGAAAAAGTGACCGCCAGCGAGCTACTTCAAAAAGGACTTATTGCCGGCATGGGCTTTATAGGGGAAAGATTTAAAAAGAACGAGGTATATGTGCCGGAAGTTCTTATAG
>Ga0265593_1000136_pt1 | contig 50589 bp, 48 predicted proteins | sample saktaG_8_FD_190136 | JGI IMG/M metagenome (GOLD analysis project Ga0265593, IMG submission 190136) | Saline water microbial communities from Sakinaw Lake, British Columbia, Canada - sak_2011_5_24_36m | ecosystem: Environmental > Aquatic > Non-marine Saline and Alkaline > Saline ... | reverse complement strand
CTTTACTGCACACACTTTTTCACATTTCGGACACTTTTTTTATTCAGCATAATAGATGATTTACGATTATGCCTTCTATTGTACCCCAAATCGCCATTTTTATCCTTACATATTCTTAATTAGTCCTAATTTCAAATTTCCAGTGGAGAATATCGAGGTAGGAAAGTTATCGTTGCTTTCTTTAGCTGCCAAAAATTATTCGCGAGTAGCGGTGGCTACCGACCAACATGATTACGGAATGATTTGTTCCGATTTGCATTTAAATAATGGGGCTGTCGCACAAGATAGCCGCAAAAAACTTGCGAAGAAGGTCTGGGAAATGATTGCGAGGTATGCCTGCAACGATATGGCGGGTTTTTTAAAATAAATATTTCGAAATCGGGATTCCGTCTTCATTTTATTTGCCCCCGTGCTGACATTGAAAAGTCAAACGGGGGATTTTATTTGCTCAAAAAACCCATTTAGGTTAGGGTAGATGTATATGAATAATGAAAAACTCGCTCAATTTTTAACAGATAATAATTTGCCGAAGTTTCGTTTGGGGCAAATTCAAAAGGCCATCTTCGCGGATGGGGTTTCTTCATTTTCGGAAATCACGACGCTCCCCAGAGATTTGCGAGAGAAAATGGACAAGGAAATGAAAATGTTATCGTTTGAGGTTGAAAAAGTTTTGGTGGCTGATGATGGGCAATCCCTTAAGGCATTACTGAGGTTGAGAGGGTGTCATCCTGAGCGAATCAGCCAGCAGGATGATGAGTCGAAGGATCTGGGCTCAGATCTCTCCACTGAGGTCGAGATGACACATGATTTAATTGAAACCGTCCTAATTTCACCCAAGCCAGGCACTTGGTCGGCCTGTATTTCTTGCCAAGTCGGTTGTGCAATGGGATGCAGGTTTTGCGCTACCGGAAAAATGGGCTTCAAGCGGAATCTGACCGCCGAAGAAATCACTGATCAGATTCTTTTTTGGAAACAATATCTTTCTAAAAATCTAAAATCTAAAATCCTAAATCCTAAAACTAATAGTGTTGAAAATAATCAAAAAAATAATTCATCTTTGTTTGAAAATTGTGAATTGAAAACTTGCCTGCCGGTAGGCACGGTTGAAAATTGCAATGTTAATAACATTGTGTATATGGGTATGGGCGAACCTTTCAATAATTGGGAAAACGTTGCCGAAAGTCTTCGGAATCTGACGGATGAAAAACTTTTCGGACTTGGTTCAAGAAGCATCTCGGTTTCAACTTCTGGGATTGCTAGTGGCATTGAAAAAATGGCAAGTGAGTTTCCGCAAGTGAATTTGGCAATTTCTCTGCATTTTGCCAGCGATGAAAAACGCGATCTTTATATGCCAGTTAATAAGATTGATAATCTTGAAAGCCTGAAAATAGCTTTGCAAAAATATTTTGAAGTTACCAAAAGAAAAGTTTTCTTGGAATACATTATGTTAGATGGAATCAATGATAGCGCGCTCGATGCAAAAATATTGGCGCAGTATATTCATTCAATCGGAAATCCGCATCTTTTGCATGTGAATCTGATTCGCTACAATGCAACTAGTGTGGATTTGAAACCTTCTTCAAAAACCAGGACTCAGCTTTTCAAAAAAGAATTGGAAAAATATTTCATTAAAGCCACTATCCGCAAAAGTCTCGGCGAAGAAATCAAGGGTGCTTGTGGACAGTTAGCTGGTTGATTTCTAATATGTGATAATTATTTAAAAGCAATTCTTATCAAAGGCATGATAAGAATAATTAAATACAAAATTATGAAAGAAACTTTACCTTTTGGTTATAGTATTAATAACAATGGTCCAGAGCCTATAATAACCATTGAAACAATTCCTGAAAGAAATAAAAAAATTCTCTGGGAGGAATCAGGCACTAAAAATCTGGAATGTTTTGGCGAAAAATTGTCAGTCAAGGTTAGGAGAATAGAGGTTGAGCCGGCTGGAACTTACCGTTGGCAATATGGTTTGTTTTATTCTGATGATTCTGTCATTGCCGGACCCGCTAGTTACATCAACAAGGAGGCTGCCTTGTCTGATGGTGTCGATCTGGCGGAAAAGGAAATTAGAATACTACAAGATGATTAATTTTTTTTCTACTTTAAATATCCAAAATGTTGCAGAGTCGGAATGATGTTGGGTGCCAAATTTTCATTGGCAAGTTCTTCGAGGGGAATCCATTTCCACTGCCTGATTTCTGATTCAGGAATAACTTCGCCGATTCGCTTGGCGAGATAGTGGACCAAAATTACATCGCACTGACCATCCTCGGTTTGTTTGAAAGTATGCATAAGAAATGGCGTTGAATCTAAAATTTCAATTTCAATTCCTATTTCTTCTTTCGCTTTTCTCTTAGCAGTTTCGATGAGAGTGTTTTCCTTGTCTTCAACTTTGCCACCGCAAAATTTCCAGAAAGGTGTGTCTCCGTGTTGATCAAGCAAAACTTTATTATCCTCAACAATAACTGGCCCCGAAGCAATGATTATTTTTGGCATATAGTTCTAACTTAAAAATTATTTCCCAGTTTGTTACGTAGCATGCTACGTAGCTGTTTTTAATTTTATATTACAAAAAATGTTTAGTCTCGTCTTTGTGAGGATGGCATATTCTATTTCTATTATATCTCTATCATATTTCTACCTTATTTCTACAATATCTCTATTATACTACAAACTTTTAACTAAATACGTATCCTTTAATTTATATCCAGCCTTTCGATAATAATTGCGGACTCCGACTCCTGAAATTACTACAATTTTTTTCAGGTCGTATTCTTCTTTGGCAATCCGTTCAGCTTCGAGCAATAGTTTCTTGCCAAGTCCGATGTGTTGGGGAGAGGAAGAATCTTTTTCAGCAATTTGAGTCATCTTCCCATACGTGTGAACTTCGCGAATGAGGGCAGCGTTGCGAAGAACCGGAATAAAATGTTTCTGGTTATTTTCATTGGGTATTCTTAATCTTAGTAGTGCAAATAATTTTTTCTTGTCTGGACTAACGTATTGCAGAAAAATTTCTTGGCCGTCAGAAGCAAAATAATCAATTCTATCTAAAATTATTTTTTCTTTAATAGTATATCCTTCGCGAACTTCGCGACAACGGATACAAGGACAGTTCGACTCAGGAATGATGATTTGACGCAGGTTGGAAACAGTGGGACCAGCTATGATGGAAGAAGTTGGAACATCGCGAATCAAGCGAGCGATGCGGACATAGGGAGTGATGGCCTCGTTTTTGATTTTCAAAACCAATTTTTCGAAAACTTTGTTAGTTAACGGTTTGTATCTTTTTATCTTCTCCAAATCTGTATTGATATTACATTTTCTGACGGTCGCAAAATTTTGTAGTATCAATGATTGTTGTTTTTTCCAAATCTTGTAAAGCAGGCTGTCTTTCAAAACCACCGTCGGATAAATCTTGAGCATATCCGGTTGAAATCTTTGATCTTTGAAAAGCGTTTTAAACATTTCAAAATCTCTCTTGGGTGTTGAGCCTGGTAGACCCGGCATCATATGATAGTTTATCTTAAAGCCTGCATCCTTGAGTATTTTGGTGGCTTGGATAGTGCTTTGAACAAGATGTCCTCGTTTATTAAGTTCCAGAACGTCGTCATAGATACTTTGGACTCCGAGTTCGACCCGTGTGCAACCAAGTTGGCGAAAGTTAAGAATTTCTTTTTCGTTGATATAGTCCGGGCGAGTTTCCAAAGTGAGTCCAACAATGCGATGCTTGGCTTTTTCATTTTTTTTCTGCTCAATCAAAAGTTTTTCATCTTGGGATTTTATAACTTTAGGAACTTTAGAAACTTTACGAACTCTTCCAAATTCATTACAAGCTTCAAAACATCTCGTGATAAATCTTTTTTGATAAGCTTTCGGCAAATAGGAAAAAGTTCCGCCCATCACTATCAGTTCGATTTTATCGGTTTTATGGCCATTAAGCTCCAGCGAGCGCAGACGATTTTGCACTTGGAGATATGGATCAAAATGGGAATCAATGGCGCGCATCACGGCCGGTTCATTGGAGAGATAACTTTTAGGCATTTCTTTTTCGCTTGGACAATAAATGCATTTGCCAGGGCAAGGATAGGATTTGGTCAGCACTGCCACCACTGCCACGCCCGATTGAGTTCGAATTCTGCGACTGAGCAAGATTGCCTCAAAAGCTGGACTGGGTTTGACGACATTTTCCAAAACCAAATCATTGTAGCGGTCGCGTAAATCTGCGTTAGTTGGAATCGGCAACTTGTATTGCTTGGAAAGTTTTTTCTTCAGTTGCAAAAATTCTTCCTGGGTTGCAGGAAGTTCCTCAATTGCCGTTTTTATATATAAATCGTAATTTTTTTCCATATCCTTAAGCCTAATATATCAAAGCCTAATAAGCAAGGTGGATCTTTCCGAAGGCTCAACCTTCGGTGCACCGAAGGTTGAGCCTTCGGAAACTCTTCGGAAACTCAAATTGACAAATCTTAGGGGGGGGTAGAATAAAAGTACAATCTAATTTCTTTAAAAAGTAACAATTTTATGAGAGAAAAAATGGGAATGCTAGATTTTAAAAAACCAAGCACTGGTAAGGAAGTGCTAGAAAGATATAGAGAGTTGCCAGATTTTAAAGAAAAATTGGTAGCTGTTATTGCGCAAGGTTTTGATGAAAAGGAGATATCACCAAAAGAAGGTGAATCATCAGATGATTATGCGGAAAGGATAAACCAGGTTGTTTGTGAAATAAAGTCAGCTAATATGGAAAAATATGGAGAACCGCGGAAAGATAGTCGGGTTAATGCACTGACGCGTCTTCAAGAAGAGATACCTACTAAATATAGTACGGATCCAAAGTTCGATCCTGATTGGAATCCAGACGATACAGAATAAAAGATTTATTTTTATTATCCCCCTCGGTTGAACCCTTGGGGGATTTTTGTTATGCTTTGGATATGCGGAAAACAATTTTTGCCAATGGTGAGTTTTATCACATCTACAATCGTGGCGTCGACAAGCGCGAGGTGTTTTTGGATGAGGCAGATTACCTGCGATTTTTGAAAAATTTGCGAGAATTTAATATTAATCTTATTCGAGAAATGAGGGCGAAGTTGTCGGAGCTCAACTCCGAATCGGAGTTGAGCTCCGGTGAGCAGCTTGTGGTGATTATTGCATATTGCTTAAACCCAAATCATTTTCATTTGATCTTAAAGCAAATTTCAGAAAAAGGAATCGAGAAATTCATGCACAAGATTAGCACTGGTTATACAAACTATTTCAATAAAAAATATAAACGTTCAGGTGCACTTTTTCAGGGAAGATTTAAGGCAATTAATGTCGACTCAAATGACGATCTACTTTATCTTTCTGCTTATGTGAATAGAAACTATTTTATTCATGGTTATCAGGGAGAAATTTCACAAGGTGATTGGAAGTATTGCAGTGCAATAGATTATCTTGGGAAAAGAAAGGGAACTTTATGTGATAAGAAAATTATTTTAGATCAATTTTCAGTAGAATTAAAATCGGAGCTCAACTCCGTACCGGAGTTGAGCTCCGATTTTAATGAGTATATGGTATTCCTAAATGTGAATGCTGTATATTTGAAAGAGAAAAAGGAATTAGAAAAATATTTATTAGAAGAATTCTAGGCAATTTTCTGAAGGTTGAGCCTTCGGAAAGCTTTCGAAAATATTCATATGAAAAAAGAAATTGCGGAAAAAATCTTAAAGGAAACCGAGATTGGTTATGACCTGATTTCTCAGAAATTCTCCCAAACCAGAAAGCATTTTTGGCGCGGATTGGAGTTTATAAAGGATTATACGTACGGGAATGATAATGTTTTTGATTTTGGTTGTGGGAATGGGCGTTTGCTGGAGTTGATTGGAGATAAAAATGTTCATTATTATGGCTTGGATATCTCTCAAAGCCTCATTGGAAAAGCCAAGGAAAAATACAAAGATGATAATTTCCACTTTTCAAAAATCAATCCTGTTCAAGGCGCTATACCACTTGCGGACAATTTTTTCAATACTGTTTATAGCATCGCGGTTTTTCATCATTTTCCTTCAGAAAAATATCGCCAAGATATGGCAAAAGAACTTTATGCAAAAACAAAAGATGGCGGACATATTATTATTACAGTTTGGTATCTTTTTCAAAGAAGATATTTAAAGAATATCTTGAAAAACTGGTTGGCAAAATTGCAAGGCAAAAGCGCCTTTGATTGGAATGATTGCGAAATTTCCTTCACGGACAATCAAGATCGGCGTTTTTGGCGTTTCCACCACGCCTTTACGAAAGGGGAGTTGAAAAAACTTTTTCAGAGGGCTGGATTTAAAGTTGAAAGATGCGAGATTGTCAATAATAGAAATATTTTGCTAGTTGGGAGGAAATAGATTGTGGGATATAATGGAAATAGTACTCGTCATCGCGATCCGCCCAGGGCGGAGTGGAAAATGAGAAATGGAGTATCGCCCTGGATTGCTTCGGATGATTACATCCTCGCAAAGACAAGAAAGAAAAAACTTTTTGTATATTCGTACATTCGTATAATTCGTAATTCGTAGAGTTATTATGTCTATTTTCCAATCAATCATTTTGGGAGTTTTGCAGGGATTGGGGGAATTTTTGCCGATTTCTTCGACGGCTCATTTGATTTTGGCGCCGTGGTTTTTTGGTTGGAGCGATCCGGGTCTTTCTTTTGATGTGGCGCTTCACTTGGGAACTTTGATTGCAGTTGTCGCATTTTTTTGGAAGGATTGGTTGATTATTTTTCAACTTGCCTTCAGGCAACTTTTGGATTTCTTTTTGGAAATTTTTTACCCAAGCCGTAGTAATCAAAGAAAAATCATAGAAAGTCAGTACCCATCGCAGCTATTGTGGCTTTTGGCTTTGGCCTCTGTTCCTGGCGCAATTTTTGGAATCCTCTTGAATGATAAGGCTGAAGAGGCTTTTCGCAGTCCAATTCTAATTGCTTTCACTCTAAGCGTGGTCGGAGTCATTATTTTTTTGGCTGACAAATATGTGTTAAACAGAAAAGAACTGAAAGCGGTCACTTTTTGGGACGCGCTTTGGATCGGACTTTCTCAGGCCGTGGCAATCATCCCAGGCGTATCGCGCTCTGGGGCAACGATGGGAGCAGGTCTGCTTTTAGGCTTGTCTCGTGAGCAAGCTGCGCGTTTTTCATTTTTGCTTTCAACTCCAATTATTTTTGGCGCAGCGATTGTGAAAGTCCCGCATTTACTCAAAGCCGGAATCGATATGCCGATTATTTTTGGAATTTTAGCTTCGGCTATCACTGGCTATCTAGCCATAAAATATATGCTTCGCTTTATCCAAAAAGTCGGCTATGGCCCTTTTCTTTGCTATCGACTAGCTCTTGCCCTGGTCGTTGTTGCGGTTTATTTTTTGAAATAACTCTTTTTGACATTTAAGATGGGTATGTTAGAATACCCCCAGGAGGTATTTAAAAAATTTCCAATGATCAATTTTCAATTTACAAATTTATGAAGAAAAAAATAGTTTCGCAAAAAGACAAAGAAGAAGTCAAAGAAAAAATTTTGAATCGGATTTCGAGAGTGGAAGGACAGCTTAAGGGAATTCGCAGAATGGTCCAGGAGCAGAAAGAATGCATTGACATTATTACTCAGATCACTGCTATTCGCGAAGCCGTTTCGATGTTGGGAATTGAACTGCTAAAAAATGACTTTGTTTGCAATTGGGAGGGTGGCAAAAAAAGCATTGATGAAAAGTATTTGAAAAGTCTTTTTAAGATGAAATAATATTTTGGGGAATTTTTTATTATTCAATTAACGCATTGCGAATTAACGGATTTTTATTCAATTCGCTAATACGTTAATTCGTTAATATTTTAATTATAAATTATGATTTACGATCTTGCTATCATTGGTGCAGGGCCGGCGGGGCTTTCGGCTTCAGTTTATGCTTCGCGTTATGGAATCAGTAACGTGGTGATTGGCGGAATTGTTGGGGGACTAACTACGCAGACGCACGAGATTGGAAATTGGTTGGGAACTGAAAAAATTACTGGCTTTGAGTTTGCCATGAAGGCAGCTGCTCATAGCGAAAGTTATGGCACTAAAAATATTCCAGCTCTGGTTGATGTTATTGAAATCAAGGCTGAGAATTATTTGCTTTTTTTGAGCAATGGGGAAAAGATTCAGGCAAGAACAATTCTGTTGGCAATAGGAACAAAACATCGCCATCTTGGCGCTGTTGGTGAAAAAGAATTTGTTGGCAAAGGCGTTTCATATTGCGCGACTTGCGATGGATTTTTTTATCGTGGCAAAACCGTGGCAGTGGTCGGTGGCAATGACAGTGCGGCTGGCGCGGCAGTTTATCTAGGCGACATTGCAGAAAAAGTTTACGTTATTTATCGCGGAGAAAAAATTCGTTGCGAATCTTTTTGGGCCACGGCCTTGGAAAAAAATCCTAAAATAGAAATTTTATACAACACTAACGTCAAAGAAATCAAAGGCAGTGAAAAAGTCGAAGAGCTTCTCTTGGACAATACTTTTAAAAATTCGGACATTTTGAAAGTCGATGGAGTTTTTGTGGAGATTGGCAGTGAGCCAAATGTGGAGCTCATCAAGAACCTGGAAATTGAAACTGACGAGGCTGGGTATATTAAAATTGATCCAAGTGGCAAGACCAGTCGCAAGGGGATTTGGGCTGCTGGCGATATTACGACCGGTTCTGACAAATTCAAGCAAATCGTGACCGCCGCTTCAGAAGGCGCGATTGCCGCCCATAGCATCCAGGCGTATTTGAAGAAATAGGAAAATATATATCTAGGTATGGACAAATAAATTCATTATTGTATAATGGATTTTGTAGTTTAGATATCGACCGGTATCACAGAAGAGTGGTTGCCGGTTTGATTTAAAAACACAAAATATGGGCCGGTAGCTCACCTGAGCGGAGATTGCTCGCTTACTCTCAATCTCTTGCACTGAGGAGGTGCAGGTTCATAAGTACCCATTATATATGGGCCGGTAGCTCACCTGGTAGAGCGCCTCATTTGCACTGAGGAGGTAGCGGGTTCAAGTCCTGTCCGGTCCACAAAACTTCTTTCTTTTCAATTTGAACGGGAAAGGGTCGGAAAACTGGAGTTTTCCGTTGAAGGAAGGTTTTGAAAACCGTGGGTTTCTAAGGAGCGGTAGCGACGTGAAATGTCCTGTTCGGTCCACATACGGGCGTGTAGCTCAGTTGGTTAGAGCGCGTCACTGATAATGACGAGGTCCCCAGTTCGAATCTAGGCACGCCCACATATGTTTTTCGCTTACTTATTAGAAAATTCTAATGCAAATAGATATATTGGCAGTACTAATAATCTTGAAGAGAGATTATTTTTCATAATGATGTTTCCCCAGAAAAAGCAAAGTTTCATAGGACTACATACAAAAAAGGACCATGGGTGATAATTTTCAAAGCGGCGAGTAATGACGAGGTCTCAAGTTTGAATCTTGATAAGCCCACAAAATTATCCCTTTTTAAAGGGATTTTTTTATTATTTGACCGTTGTTGACAAAAAAGCCAAGATAGTGTAAATTAGATATATAAAGAAAGCCCCAAGGGCTTTTTAAAAAACCCAAAAATATGAACAAAATAGTGCAATTTTTCCTGGAAGCAAAGGCAGAACTTATGAAAGTCAACTGGCCTACCAGAAAGCAGACTCTGAACTATACCGCTCTTGTGGTTGCTGTCAGTGTGGCGGTAGCGCTTTTTCTGGGAGGATTAGATTCAGGTTTTTCGTATATTTTGAAAACGTATATTATTAAATAAAACGCATAACGCATAACGTGTAACTTATAACGTGAAATTTCACGTCTTATGCTCCACGTTCTACGTTTCACGACAAAATGGCGAAGCAGACACAACATCATGGACTTGCCTGGTATGTGATTCACACCTATTCAGGATATGAGGACAACGTTGCACGAAATCTCAAACAACGTATTGAATCAATGGATATGCAAGACCTTATCTTTGATGTGATGGTTCCGACCGAGAATAAGATCAAGATTAAAAATGGCAAAAGAACAGTGGTTGAAGAGAGAATCTATCCAGGATATGTTTTGGTTCAGATGATGGTTACTGACGCTTCTTGGTATGTTGTTCGCAACACTCCAAATGTGACTGGATTTATCGGACTTGGAACAACTCCAACACCGGTTGATCCTCGCGAAATTGAAATGCTCAAGAAAAGAATGGGTGTGTCTGAACCGAAATACAAAATGGATATCAAGAATGGAGATGCGGTTAAAATTAATGACGGACCATTCAAGGATTTTGATGGAAAGGTTCAGGAATTTGATGAAGAAAAGGGAAAGGTCAAAGTTTTGGTTTCAATCTTCGGACGTGAAACACCAGTCGAATTGGACTTTCTGCAGATTAAGAAAATTTAAAAATCGTGTAACACATAACGTGAAACGCATAACGTGTAATTAAAATACAGAAGTGAATCGTATAGTGATGGTAGGTAACACGCTCCACGCTCCACGCTCCACGTTCTACGAACTTTTATGGCAAAGAAAATCAAGACAGTTATCAAGCTCCAGATTGTTGGAGGAAAAGCGAATCCTGCGCCACCAGTAGGACCGGTTTTGGGACAGCATGGTGTGGCAATCCAAGAATTTTGTATGCGTTTTAATGATGCGACCAAAGATAAGATGGGAGAAGTTGTGCCAGTTGAAATCACGGTTTTTGAAGATCGCTCATTTGACTTCATTATGAAGACTGCGCCAGCTGCAGAACTGCTTAAAAAGGTTGCAGGTGCTGCAAAGGGAGCTGCTAATCCCCTCAAGGAAAAGGCTGGAAAAATCACCAAAGCTCAGCTTGAAGAAATTGCAAAAACAAAGATGGTTGATTTGAACGCTAATGATGTGGAGGGTGCAATGCAGATTATTTCTGGTTCAGCCAGATCAATGGGAATCAAGATAGAAGGATAATCGCGATACGAAACTACGAACTACATTCGAATCTACGAACGAATCCAGTGTTTATTTCGTAGATTCGTGTCGGTTTCGTAATTTCGCATCGGTTTAATATATAATTTATGTGGGAGAACAAGTGAAAAATTCACGTGTTCGCAAATACCACAAAAAACACTATGAAACATGGAAAAAAGTATCGCGCAGTGGTTGAAAAAATGGATTTGAAAAAGGTTTATGCCATCGATGAAGCAATCAAGCTTGTTCATGACGGCAAGATTGCAAAATTTGACGAATCAGTCGAAGTTCACGTGAAGCTTAATATCGACCCTAAAAAAGGTGATGAGCAGGTTCGTGGAACTGTTGTGCTCCCACACGGAACCGGAAAAACTTTGAAGATTGCTGTAGTAACTTCCACAAAGACCAAGGATGCTCAAGAAGCTGGAGCTGATTTGGTTGGAGGAGAAGAATTGATTGAAAAGATTAAAAATGGAAAAGCCGAGGCTTTTGACGTGCTGCTTGCTTCCCCTGAAATGATGCCAAAGTTGGCTAGCGTAGCAAAAATCCTTGGACCCCGAGGTTTGATGCCAAGTCCAAAGACTGAAACTGTGACTGACAAAATCAAAGAGGCTGTTGAAATGCTCAAAAAGGGAAAAGCTTCTTTCAAAAATGACAATACTGGAAATGTCCATCAAGTTTTTGGAAAGCTTTCATTTGATGAGGGAAAATTGAAAGAGAATTATGAAGCTATTATTGATGCCATCACCAAGGCTAGACCAGCTGGAGTGAAGGGAAGATATATGGTTTCTGTCTCAATTTGTTCAACTATGGGACCGGGGCTGAAAATCAGCTTATAGGCGTTCACTACGAATTACGAATTTGTACGAATGTACGAAAAAAAGAAAAAAGGCACCTGAGGGTGCCTTTTTTGTGGCATAATTCAGACTTTACTAGAGGCGATTAAATGTATACAATAGAGAAACAGGAATTAAACTTTAATACTATGTTTATTATATGAAAGAAGAAAAAAAATACGTGCGCCCATCTTGGGATCAATATTTTCTCGATATTATAAAGGTTATTGGAGAGCGCGGTTCCTGCGATAGGGGAAGGTCTGGCTGCGTGATTGCCAAGGAGAAAAGGATTCTCTCAACCGGCTACGTTGGTTCTCCGATTGGGACAGCTCATTGTGATGAAGTTGGTCATGAGATGCACACAGTCAAACATGAAGATGGACACGAAAGTCGTCATTGCATCAGAACAGCCCATGCTGAACAAAATGCCATCGTGGCAGCAGCGCGCTTTGGAGTGGCGCTTGAAGGCGCGACACTATATTGTCATATGACGCCTTGTTATGCCTGCGCGAAAATGATTATCAATGCTGGAATCAAGAAAGTCGTTTGCCAATTGGATTATCACGCGGGCGGGCGCAGCAAGGAAATTTTCAAAGAAGCGGGAGTGGAATATGAGCTCGTGAAAGAAGAAGTTCAGAAATATGAAGATATGTAATAATAAGTTTAAAATGTAAATATCAAAGATTAAAATGAAAAGTTAAAATTGAAAATGATTTTGAAATTATGAAATTGGATATTTTTTATTGTCATTTTTCATTTTGATTTTTAAATTTTGATTTTAGCAAAGCGCATATGGCGAAATTAATTTTAGGCATAACAGGAGAAATGGTTTCTGGGAAAGGGACTATTGCTAATCATATCGTCAATGAGCGCGGTGGAAGTTCCCATCGCTTTTCGACTATTTTGAGGGATATTTTGGATAGGGTATATTTGGAACAATCACGGGATAATTTGCAAGCTTTGTCGACAATTTTGCGTAAGACTTTTGGAGAAGACTTGATGGCTAAAGGAATGTATCATGATGCGCAGAAAGATCAACATGATATCGTCGTAGTTGATGGGGTTCGTCGTTTGGCTGATATCGCTTATCTTCGAGAACTCCCGAATTTCAAGTTGGTGTATGTCGAAGCTGATATGGAAATCCGCTATGATCGCATCGTAAAAAGAGTTGAAAATACTGATGATGCGACAAAAACTTTCGAGGAATTCAAAAAGGCGCACGAAGATGAATCGGAAACTCAAATTAGGGATTTGAAAAATTATGCCAATTATGTGATTAACAACGACGGAACGTATATTGATCTGTACAAGCAGATTGATGAAATAATAAAAGAAAACGTGCAATAAGAATAAATTAAAAATCTAATATTTAATGCTATGAAACAATATTTGGATTTATTGCAGCACATAATGGATAAAGGTGATCAGAAAAATGATCGAACAGGTGTTGGAACTAAGAGCGTTTTTGGATATCAGATGCGCTTTGATCTTCAGAAGGGATTCCCTCTGCTTACTACTAAAAAAGTTTTTATCAAAGGAATCATTCATGAGCTGATTTGGTTTTTAAAGGGTGAATCGAATATAAAATATTTGGTTGATAATGGCGTGCACATTTGGAATGATTGGCCTTTTCAGAAATATCTTGAAGAAAATTCTTTAGACGAAGAATTTCCCAAATATTCTTCGCAGTGGCAGGAAAAAATGAAGGAGTATGTTGAAAAGATCAGAACTGATGAAGATTTTGCAAAAAAATGGGGAGAGCTTGGTCCTGTCTATGGTGTTCAGTGGAGAAAATGGAAGACTTCTGATGGCCGGGAAATAGACCAGATTTCACAAATTATCGATACGATAAAAAATAATCCAGATTCAAGAAGGATTATTTTGTCAGCCTGGAATGTGGGTGACATTGAAAAAATGGCTCTCCCACCTTGTCATTTGCTTTTTCAATTCAATGTTTCAAATGGTAAGCTTTCTTGTCAACTTTATCAACGTAGTGCGGATACGCTTTTAGGTGTTCCATTTAATATCGCTTCCTATGCTCTTTTGACAATGATGATTGCGCAAGCCTGTGGACTTGAGGCGGGAGAGTTTGTCCATACTTTGGGGGATGCCCATATTTACAATTTTCATTTTGAACAGGTGAAAGAACAGCTTTCACGTGAACCAAAGGATCTCCCAATAATGAAGATCAATCCGGAAGTGAAAAATATTTTTGATTTTAAGTACGAGGATTTTACCTTAGAAAATTATAATCCACATCCAGCCATTAAGGCTCCGATTGCAGTTTAGAAAATATGTATAATCCTAAAATCAGTATAATTTGCGCAATAGCGGAAAATAGGGCGATTGGAAAAAACAATCAGTTGCTTTGGCATATTCCAGAAGATTTCAAATATTTCAAAGAAAAAACCATGGGGCATGTGATTGTGATGGGCCAAAAAACATTTGAATCCATTGGAAAACCTCTTCCAAACCGAAAGACGATTGTTTTGTCTAATGATCCGAACTGCAATATTGGTGGGGTTGTCATGGCACGAACTTTTGAGGAGGTTTTTCAAAAAGCTCGCGAACTTGAAAAGGATGAAGTGTTTATTTGCGGCGGTGGCAGCGTTTATGCTCAGACGATTGGAATGGCAGACAGGCTATATTTGACGGTTGTTGAAGGAAATTTTGAGGCTGATGTTTTCTTTCCAGAGTATGGGGAATTTACAAAAATTGTTTCCGAAAGAAAAAGCAGTGATGAAAATTTTAAATATACTTTTTTGGAATTAGAGAAATAAATATGCCAAAAGGAAAATTCATTGTTATCGACGGAACAGATGGAAGCGGAAAGGCAACTCAGACCGAGTTGCTTGTTAAGCGATTAAAGAAAGCAGGTCGTGATGTAAAAGTTTTCGACTTTCCTCAATATGGACAGAAATCAGCCGGGCTGGTTGAGGAATATCTCAATGGAAAATATGGAGATGCCAAATCGGTCGGACCATATCGAGCATCGATTTTTTACGCGTGCGATCGTTATGATGCGAGTTTCAAAATACGGAAATATTTAGCCGAAGGAAAAATTGTGATTTCAAATCGCTATGTGACTGCCAACATGGGGCATCAAGGGGGAAAAATTCAGGATGCAAGAGAAAGGAAGAAGTATTTTGCCTGGCTTTATGAATTGGAATATGGCATTTTTGAAATTCCGCAGCCGGATCTGAACATCATTCTGCATGTTGATGCGGCGGTCGCTCAAAAATTGGTTGACGAAAAAGGTCAGCGTAGATATACAAAAAAGAAACGTGATTTGCATGAGAAAGATTTGAAGCATTTGAGGGATGCAGAAAAAGTCTATTTGGAAATTGCCAAAACAATGAAAAACTTCAAATTGATATCATGCTCGGAAAACAGGAAGATTATGAGTAAGGACGTCATCAGTGAGTTGGTTTGGAATGAGACGAAAAAAATAATTAAATAGAAATGAATAAATTTAAAAATTATGAGTTCAAGTTCGCTTTTATATTTGCACAAAAAAACATTGTCCAGCGATGAAATCAAAAATGACGTGGATTTTTTGCTCGATTTGATTAGCAATAAAGGGGCTAAAAATAGGCGCTGGGAGGCTTATTTGAGTGAAAATGACGTTATGGTTGAAGATGGCGACGTGCATTCCCACTCAGCGTTGATGGAAAGTTTAGCCTATAGAGAAACTATGGTTGAGGGGCTTAATGAGGAGCAGGCGCTACTGCTAATGTGGACATCACGCTTTCATAAGTTAGGAGAATTCATAAGTGGTGATGTTTTATATAATTTAAAAAAAAATGATACTAGAACTGCGCGGGCAACTTACGTTAGAAAGCATATTCAAAGTCAACTAAGAAGTGACTATGTAAAAAATATGTTGGAAAAAGTTTTGAGTATTTCCTTGGATGAGAAAAATTTGAGCGAGGATAATTTTGATTTTGTGGATTTTTTTGGCTCTTTAAAATGTCGAGGTCATATTAACACTGCCCTTAAAATGGTTGAGAAAAAAACAATTTCGCAATATGATATTCTGGCGGCGAACGTGTTGTTTAATCAGATTATGCCTTTGGTAGAATATAGCGGAAAATATCGGAGTGTTCGCGTTTATTTAAAAAAGAACGCTAAGTTGATAACGCATGCTTTGGATAAGCATTTAACTCATGAAAAACTCAGGCAGAGTTTCAAATTGATTTACCAACAGGATGACTTTGAAAAAAAGCAAAAATTCTTAGATATTTCTCCAGCAAAATTAACTGAAATTAAAAGTGCTTGGTTGAATTTTATTCAGGAAAATTAAAATATATATTTATTTTAGAAATGAAGATTCAAGTTAAAAAAATTCATCCAGATGCCAAAATTCCACACTTTTCTCTGGAAGGTGATGTTGGGATGGATTTATATTCAGTTCAAGATGTAATCTTAAAGCCAGGAGAAAAAATTTCTTGTCAGACTGGAATTGGGATTAAGATTCCGAAAGGATATGCAGCGCTCATTTGGGACAAGGGTGGTCCTTCGCACAAGTTTGGTGTCAAAACTTTAGGCGGAGTTTTTGACAGTAACTTTACGGGAGAGTATTTAATTGGAATGATTAATTTAGGTAAAGAGAATTATATAATAAAAAAAGGACAAAAAATTGCACAGGTTCTTTTTCAAAAAGTTGAAACTCCAGAAGTCGAAGAAGTTGAGGAATTCGAACAAACCAATCGTGGCAATGGGGCTTTTGGTAGCACCGGCTTGTATTAATTTTTTTATTTTTCATATTCAATGAAACAGAAAAATATCGAAACGGAAATCAGAAGTTTTGTTTCGGAAGGACAATATAAAAAATTGTTAAGATTTTTCAAGAAAGAGGGAAAATTTTTGGCAACGGAAAATCAAATTTCTTATTATTTTTCTGGTGATCAGGATTTGAGAATTCAAAAAAGTGACAAAAGCGCCAAAATTTGGCTCAAAAAAGGTGAGATGCACGCTGATTCGCGAGAAGAGATCGAAATCAAGTTTGATGTCAGCCAATTTGAAAATGCAGAGAATTTGTTCGAGGCACTTGGCTATGAAGTTAAGATTAAATGGTTTCGCAAGCGTAATACTTTTTTATGGCAAGGTATCAGTGTGATGCTTGATGATACGAAAGGATATGGGAGAATTATTGAGTTGGAAAAGATGTGCAAAGAAAGTGAAAAAGAAAAGACCATAAAAATTTTGAAAAATAAACTAGCAACACTCAAAATAGCTGAAACTCAGAAATCGGAATTTGGTGAAAAATTTGAGTATTACAAGAAGAATTGGCAGAAATTAACAATATAAAAAAATTATTTCTTAGCGTATTTTTAAGAATTTAAAATTCATTGGAAATTAGGATTTGGAAATTTGAGCGCGATCTTAAAAATAGAAAATTTTTATAAAGTAAGTTATAACAGACATAAGAAATATAAATTTATGACTAAATATATCCCCGTCATTGGAATGGAAGTCCATGTTGAACTTAAAACCAAGTCAAAGATGTTTTGCAAATGCAAAAATGGACTTGGGCAAGAAAGCGCGCCTAATATTCATATTTGTCCAGTTTGTACTGGTCAGCCTGGGACACTGCCGGTACCGAATCAACAGGCGATTGAGTTCGTTCAGCTGGCAGGCTTGGCGCTTAATTGCGAGCTTAATTTGAAGTCAAAATTTGATCGAAAAAACTATTTTTATCCAGATTTGCCGAAAGGTTATCAGATTTCGCAATATGATCAGCCACTTTGTGGCTTAGGAAAGCTCGAAATCTCCGGAAAAGAGATCGGAATCACGCGTATTCACCTCGAGGAAGACACAGGGAAGCTCGTTCACCCGACAGGGGTCAATTATACCCTAGTGGACTATAATCGCGCCTGTGTGCCTTTAATGGAGCTTGTGACGGAACCTGACATCGAAAATGGTGAGCAAGCTCGGTTATTCTGCACCCGCTTGCAGCAAATTTGCCGTTATTTGGGCATTTCTGACGCTGACATGGAAAAAGGCAATATGCGCTGCGAAGTGAACCTTTCACTGCATAAAGAGGGCGAGGAAAAGCTTAGTGGCACCAAAGTCGAAGTGAAAAACATCAATTCTTTTCGTTATGTGGAAAAAGCGATTAACTATGAAATTGAAAGACAGACCAAACTGCTGGAAGATGGGGAGAAAGTCGTCCAAGAAACCCGCGGTTGGGACAGTGTGAAAAACGTGACTGTTTCTCAGCGAAAAAAAGAATCAGCTCATGACTATCGCTATTTCCCAGAACCAGATATTCCGCCGATGGAATTTTCTGCTGGCTATGTTGAACAATTAAAATTGAAACTCCCGGAACTTCCTGATGCCAAGGAGAAAAGATTCGCTCAGCAGTATGGACTTAGGGAGGATGATATTGCGGTGCTCACAGCTCAACAAGATTTGGCGGAGTATTTTGAAAATATCATAACCGAACTCCAGGAAAAAATTGTCTCCCATGAAATCAAAGCTTCTCAGGAGAAAGCCACCAAATTGGCAGTTAACTATATAATTTCAGAACTTCGAAAACATTTAGCGGAAAACAATCACGATGTCCGTGATTTGAAAATCAGTCCGGAAAATTATGCCGAATTGATTGGAATTGTGGCGGATGGAAAAATAAATTCCAGCGCAGCCCAGATTGTGCTTAAGGAAATGTATCACACTGGCGGGGATCCATCTCAAATCATTGAAGAAAAAAATCTTGCTCAAATGGAAGACGCCGGCGAGCTTGAAAGCGCGGTTGAAAAAGTTTTAGCTGATAACCAAAAATCAGTTGAGGACTTTAAGGCTGGCAAGGAAAATGCCCTTAAGTTTTTGATGGGGCAAGTGATGAAGCAGACGGGTGGCAAAGCTAATCCGCAGGTAGTGTTGGAGATTTTGAAGAAGAAAATTTCTTAATAAACTCTTAAATTTATCATAAAAAGGCTTTTTAAAGCCAATAAATCTCCAATAAGTCTACACATTATTGACAAATCACCCAGATTTAATATACTTATAAGGTGTTTTTTGAAAACCAGTTAAGTTATATAAAACTTGGCGCATCGGAGATAATTTTATGAATTCAGAAAAGGTTGCGGAAAATATTCAAGAAAATTTTTTTAATTGGGTTCTTGGTAGCCCACTTAAAGCCGCTTTATTAACGGCACTCATGGGTTTCTTACTTGGATCTCTTTCTTTGGTAAAGTTTGGAGACTCCTCGTTTGAGGGGTGGTTGTATCTTTTTTTGGGCCTCTTTTTATTTATTGTAGGACTTCGATCGTATTTGTTAGTTGTCTTTTTCACCTCAATGAGTCTTCCTGTAGTTGCTTTGTATAGGGACGACTTATTTGGCAAGTATCATTTTTTCGAGGAGAAATGGTGGCTTGCTGTCTTTGCTTTGTGGGCTGTTTCTTTTATCTTGTATCTAAAAGATAAAAGAAAAGAATAAAAGATCCAATACTTTGTTTAACGCATATCGTGCTTTTCTAGGCGATATGCGTTTTTTATTTTTTCAAAAAATCTTTCGCTTCTTTCTCAATCTTTTTGTAAACACTACACCAGATTATGTTTGGATTTCTTTGTAGCCACGTCATTTGTCTCTTGGCGTAGTGGATGATGGCAAAATATAGTTTTTCTTGCATTTCAGTTTCGGAAATTTTCTGGCGCAAGAAAAGTGAAATCCAGCGATATTCCAAACCGATTCTTTCTAGCCATTTCCAAGAAACCCTTTTTTTATGCAATGCTTTAACTTCAGCAATCATACCTTGCTCGAAACGCTCATTCAGGCGTTTTTTGATTTTTTCATTCAGGATTTCCCTTGGTACCTCGATACCAATTTGTAAGAAATTGTATTTAGTTACTAGTTTCTGATTACTAGTTACTTGTATTTTCGGCACTTTCCCCAATACTTTACAAATCTCTATCGCCCGAATTAAGCGGACTTTATTTTGACTATCGATATTTTTGGCTCGCACGGGGTCGAGTTTCTCAAGTTGTGAAAAAAGTTGTTTGACGCTTTTCAAGGCAAGTTTGGAACGCAACTTTTCATTGGGCGCAACTTCTGGAATGTTGGAATTTTTAGTCAGCGTATCAATCCAAAAAGCCGTGCCACCGCAGATGATCGGAATTTTTTTCCGACTTAGAATTTCTTGGATTTTTTCCTGCGCTAGTTTTTTAAAATGGGAAACATTAAAATCTTCTTGGGGCTTGGCTATATCAATCAAATGATGAGGAATGTCTTCTGAAATAAAGGCTCCACGCTCCACGCTCCACGCTCCACGAACTTTGCCGGTGCCAATATTCATGCCTTTGAAAATTTGCCTACTATCTGCAGAAATAATTTCACCGTCAAGTTTCTTGGCAAGTTTAATCGCCACGTCTGATTTTCCGCAGGCGGTGGGACCCATAATGACTATTATTTTTGGCTTTTCGGAGGTCATATTAATTTTGGCGTTTAATCACATCTATTGGATTTTTTTCTGGATTGCGAATTAAATTCTGAAAGACCCCACTAAAATACTAATCCTTTACTAATATACGAATCTGAATTTTATTAGTATATTCGTACGAGATTAGTATTTTCGTGGGAGTATAATTGATTAGGTAAAATTTAATTCACTAAGCTACCTTCTAAATTCCAAACATTCGCCTTAATTATCTTGACTTTCACAATTTTTCCAATTAAATTTTTTTTATCGCTAGCGATTTTAACATTTTTTAGGGTTCTGGTTTTGCCTAAATAAAAATTACCCTTTTTCTGGTCGACTAGTACCTCAACAATTTCGTTCAAATATCTTTGGTTATTTTCAAAGGCGGTCTTCTTGAGGATTTCATTCAGATATTTTTCGCGGCGAGCTTTTTCTTTTTGGGAAACATTGTCCTTCATCTTCCAGGCAGTAGTTTCTGGTCGGGGTGAAAATTGCCCAAAGAAAACCATATCAAACTCGGCTTTTTCCATTACCTCAGCTGACTGTAAAAATTGACTACGAGTTTCACCAGGAAAACCAACGATAATATCTGAGGAAATCGAAAATAATTTTCCAGGTTTATTTTTCTCGAAAGCCTTTTTAATTTTTTTAATGAGGTCAAGATAATGCTTTTGGTTATATTTACGATTCATCAGGCGTAAAATTTCATTGTCGCCAGCTTGCAAGGGCAGATGCACATTCTCGCAAACCTTTTTAGACTTGGCAATAGTTTCGATTAACTCATCGCTCATATCTTTCGGATGAGATGAGACAAATTGAATCCAAAAGTTCCCAGGGATGGCGTTGATTTTTTTTAGTAGCATTGGGAAAGTTATGATTTTTTCTTTAATTTTTGAATTTTTTGTTTCACATTCCGCGTTCCATATTCCATGATATGAATTTACATTTTGGCCTAGTAAAATAATATTTTTATATCCCTTAACAACTAAATCTTTCACTTCATCAACGATTTCTTCTGCTGAACGAGAAACTTCCCGACCGCGCGCGTTTGGCACGACGCAGTAGCTGCAGAAATTGTTGCAACCGGTCATGATAGGGACATATGCTTCGAAAGAGTTTTTATGTTTAGGTGTTATTGATAAATAAGAAATTTCTTCTTTATTTAAGGGTAAATTATTTTTTTGAGGAATTTCCAATTTCCAACCTGTCTGCCGACAAGGCAGGTTTCCAATTTCCAATGAATTTTCAATGAGCCAATTTTCAAAATCTTGCGGGAAGTTTTTTATTTCAGTGAATAAATTAACCTTACCTTTCATTCTTTTTTGCACGTCCGGGCGATTGGCGAGACAGCCGGTCATAACGATAGCTTTTAGCTTACCTGCCTGTCCGGTAGGTAGGTAGTTTTTAGCTTTTAGGTGGGATGCTTTCTCAGTTTTTCGTAAGTTGTTAATGAGGCTGTATGCTCGGTTCTCGGCAGTCTGTTTGACTCCGCAAGTGTTAAAAATAACCAAGTCTGCAGCTTTGATTTCTTCGCACGGCAAAAAGCCTTGCTCCTCCAAGGAAGTTGCAATCCGCTCGCTGTCCGAAACATTCATTTGGCAACCAAATGTTTTAATATAATATTCCATGTATTTTCGTACATTCGTAAAATTCGTAATTCGTAGGAAATAATTTATTTCTTCTCTTTAATCTCCTTCACAACCTTCCCTACAAACTCATCCAGTGGCAAAGTTTCTTGTTCCTTGACCCCACGGGTTCGAATGGTGACGGTTTTGTCGGCAACTTCTTTTTCGCCGACGACGAGAATGTAAGGCGTCTTTTGTTTTTCAGTTTCGGAAATTCTTTTGCCAAGCGATTCAGCTTTGTCATTGAGCTGGACCCGGATATCATTTTCTGCGAGTTTGTTTTTTACTTCTTGCGCGTAGTCTGCAAATTTTTCCGAGATTGGCAAAATGGCGACTTGAACAGGTGAAAGCCAGAGTGGAAAGGCGCCTGCGAAATGTTCAATGAGAAGAGCAATGAATCTTTCATACGAACCAAGAATTGCTCGATGAACCATAACCGGTGAAGACTTTTCTCCTTCGCTATTGGTGTATTCCAGTTCAAATCTTTTTGGAGTAGCAAAATCAAGCTGCACGGTTGGGATTTGAATTTCTTTGCCTAGGGCATCGCGGAACATAAAATCAAGTTTCGGCCCATAGAGAGCAGCTTCACCTTCGTGTTTGATTGCGCCAAGTCCCATCTCATCTGAAATTTCTTGAAGCATTTTTTCGCAAAGGTCCCAATCTGAAGATTCCCCGATATATTTTTCTGGGTGCGCATAGTCCCTGACTGAAAGAGAAACGCTGTGATCGTCCCACATTCCAAGTGAGGTATAGAAATTTTGGATGATTTCAACCATGTTTTTGACTTCCTGTTTTACTTGGTCAACCGTACAGAATGAGTGTCCATCCTCAACCGTGATTGCAATCACACGTTGCAAGCCCCCAATTTCACCTGGTTTTTCATCCCGATATTGTTTTTCTGATTCCATATAGCGAATCGGAAGATCTCGATAGGAACGAGCCTTGGAAGCAAAAATCTGAGTTTGATGCGGACATTGCACGGGCTTCATCACATAATTTTGTTTGTAGTGAGAAGTTACTTGAAAAAGTTCTTCGCCGAATTTCTGAGCGTGACCGGATTTTTCATAAAGGTCAATTTTGGCTAAGTGGGGAGTGGAAACTTTTTGAAAGCCATAACTTTGGCAAACTTTTTCAATATGTTTTTGAAGTTCATCCTTGATGATAGTTCCATTGGGAGTAAAGAGTGGCAGACCTGGTCCGACCAAATCAGAAAAACAGAACAAATCCAATTCTTTGCCAAGTTTGCGATGATCTCTTTTGGCAGCTTCTTCCAGCAGGCTGAAATATTTTTTTAGTTCGTCCTTTTCTTGAAAAACCACTCCATAAATTCTTTGCAGTTGCTGATTCTTTTCATCGCCTTTCCAATAGGCGCCAGAAATCTTGGTCAGCGCAAAAGCTTTTGAGTTTATTTCGCCAGTCGAGTCAAGATGCGGTCCAGCGCAAAGGTCAACCAGGTTCCCTGATTTATAAATCGTGACAGATTCGTTGCCAGCTTTTTGCAAATCATTAATTAGTTCCACCTTGAACGATTGATTGGCTTTTTCAAAATGGGCAAGCGCTTCAACAATTGAAATCTCAGCTTTTTCGAATTGATGATTAGCTTTGATTATTTCCTTCATTTTTTCTTCCAACAATGCCAAGTCTTCAGGAATCAGAGTTCGCGGAAGTTCGAAGTCATAGTAAAATCCATTTTCAATGGCCGGTCCGATGCCAAGTTTGGCCTCCGGAAACATTTCCAAAACGGCACTTGCCAGAATGTGGGCAGTTGAATGACGAAGTAGTTCTGAATTAACTTTTGATTCCATATTTTTTATTAATGAATTAACGTATTGACGCATTTGAATTTATAATTCGTTAATGCGTAATTCGTTAATTTTGAAATAATTAATTTTTTATAAAATAAAAACCTCAAATAAAATAGGATAGGAAATTATCTTTCCTGCATCGAGTCCCTAGTTTAACTAAGGAGGTTCCACTCGATTTCCCGGATTATTTGGGCACTTTGTGCGCTTGTTCGCAAGCTGCTTAAACGGAAGCTGGCGGGTTGGTAATCCGCATTATCGCTTCATTTGATTGTATTTTAAGTATACAAAAGATTATATATAAAGCAAGTGGCTGTATTTTACTCATCAATATCTGGGGGGAATTTAAGCTATTGACGATTTATAAGATAAGGCTTATAATGGTTCATCGGCCAAAGCGTGCCGAAAATTTTTTTTATAGTTCTTTTCAATCTTAATCAAAAAAGAAAAAGGAGATATTGTTATTATGCAAAATCTTAACAAAGAAACCCTGTTAGCTGGCCCAAAAAAAGGCAAGCTTAAACCAGAAATTGTTATGGGTATATCAGTTTTCGAATTAGCGGAGCTTTACCCTGAGTTTTTCGAAAGCGTTTTTAATGTAGAAATTGATTTTTTGGGGTCAATGATAATGATAGCTGATTCAAGAAGGTACTTGCCGATTTTTATCCCTGCAAGATTTATGTGTTCTTTGAAAGAGCCGAGGGGTGGCACTAACGATTCTTTTGCGCATGCCTATATAGCACTGACTCTTGCTATTAAGGAGCCGCTCCTTTGCGAATTGGAAAAAATTGATACCATCCCGAGAAAAAATAAGCTTTTAACCGCCAGGGAAGGTTTTATTTTTTTCAACTTCTTTAAATGGTTGACTGGAGAGGAGCTGAATCCAAAGCATATCCTGTTGACGAGTTCTTTTTATCAGGGAGGTGAAAGGGCTGGAGTTTATTTTGATGATTGTGACGGATGTGCGAAAATTTCTCCCCTTGAACATCTTGTCAGCTCTGGCTATCAAATTTGTTACAGGTTTGAAAAAGCTGGCGAAAAATGATTGATCGCTTTTTCTTTTTTGTTCGTGCTGCTCCATCAGGGGTAGCACTTTTTTATGTCAAAAATAGTTTTTAAAAAAGTAATGATTTGCTGGATAGCATTGACATTTTAAAGATTTGGCTTAATAATTTGCATTAATTAGGTATGGCTCTTTGAAATTGAAAAATAAAAAGGAAATATTGATTATGCGCCCCCAGCAAGTTAATAAGAAAAAACTTTTTGCCAGTTTGGAAATAGGCAAAGTCACTGAAGGAGAATTGCTTCAGTTGTCAGTCTGGGAGCTGAAAGCTCTCTTCGGTCTTTTTTACCAACAGGTTTTTGGAATTTTTGTTTCATTTCGTAATAATCTAATGCCAAAAGCTAATGAAGATTTTTCTTGGGTCGTTTGTATTCCGCCGACCTATTTTCTAAGAAATACTGCTAAGCTTAAAAAGGAAAAAGGAAATGCTTTTTCTGAGCGAGGAATTTTCTTGAAAGCATTGTGCAAAATTCTTGACGCTTGCGATGAAACTCAAAAATCGCTCGTTGTGCGAACAAAGAGAGAAATTAATGCAACTAAAAAAAATCAAGATAGTTCCAACGAAAATATTTTGACATCTCTGGAATATTTAATTCTCAGAGAATTTATTCGGTGGCTGACTGGTTTGCATCTTGATTGTGGAAATACTATCATAACCAGTTCAAAAAGTCAGGAAGGAGAGGTTAGTGTATTTATTTGCCTTGATGATGATGGATCTTTTTGTCTTGAGCATCGTCCTCTATGGCTAACTTTTTTTAACAGTAACTTTATTCGTGAAGCAATTCGCTAATTCTGCCATCCCTTAAATTCCTGGGGATGGCATTTTAATTATGCGAGTTCGATTGTCCCTCCGGCAATGATGGTTTTAATTTCATCCATGATAGTTTGTTGATTTTCAATGGAAAAAGGAGTTTCAAGTTTGTTGTTTTGATGATGAAGAAAAACTTTGCAAGGACCAGCACTACAGGCACCAAATGCTTGGGAAAGCTTGTGAATCATTTCAGAGTTTGCATCTTGAGGAAGCGTGACGATTAGCTTATAGCTTTTAGACCTAGTAGCAGTCGCCACGGGACAAACTTCGCTAGCTTTTAGTGAGTTTGAGTTTGCTGGATTTTGATTATTGTATATTGTCTGTTGATTGTTGATTGTTGATTGTTGGTCATTAACCGTCCCTGCGCCACCGCGAGGATTTTTGTCATTATCATCTTTATTTTCGTCGCTTATCCCATAGGTTTTTTTGGTCGCTTCGACTCTTAGATAATTTTCAATTTCAGCTCGATCAAGATTTCTGACTTCATCGCAAATTAATTTGTAGGCGCCATCCTTATCTGAAAGTTTTCCTTCAGCGATAATCATCTTCTCTTCTTCCCAAGCGCTACCCATTTTTTCCAAAACTTTCGGAAAAACCAAGATTTCGATTTTGCCTTTCATGTCTTCCAACATCACGAAAAGCATCGTTTCTTGTCGCTTGGTCAGAATTTTTTGAATCTTTTGGATGACTCCGCCAACAGCAATTTTTTGACCCACCATTTCTTTGGAGAGTTTATCCAAGGGAACGGCAACTTTTTCAATATAAGATTGGTATTCACTGGCTGGGTGACCGCTCACATAAAGCCCAAGTAGTTCCTTTTCCCATTTTAATTGTTGTCTTTTGCTCGCCGGTTGAGCTTCAATCAGTGGCACGGTTGGGGTTTCTAAAATAGCCTCTCCGAATAGACTGACTTGGTTGGAGTTTTTTTGTTTTTGAATATTTTTTGTGAACATCAAAATCTGTTCCATACTTTCCACGATTTGATTTCTTTCGCCAAGTTCGTCCAGGGCGCCAACTTTCGCCAAAGCATCAATAGATTTTTTGTTTAAATCTTTGGTCTCAACCCTTTCCAAGAAATCAGCCAGGGATTTGAACTTTCCGCCACGTTTTCTTTCGGCCACGATTTCATGGGCGATGACATGACCAACATTTTTGATAGCATTAAATCCGAAACGAATTCGTTGAGAACCATCTTTTTCAGTGATCACGGCAAAATCTTCAAAACTTTCATTAACATTTGGAGCCAGCACTTCAATTCCCATTTCTCGGCATTCGGAAGCTTCAATGGCAATTCGATCGATATTATCCTGATCGGAAGTTAGCAGGGCAGCCATAAAGGCGGCTGGATAATGAGCTTTAAGATAGGCTGTTTGATAGCCGATAATTCCATAACAAGCAGCGTGAGAGCGATTAAAACCATAGCCGGCAAAAGGTTCGATGAAAGAAAAAACTTTTTCCGCAATCACTTTAGTACTGCCGTGGGTTATGCATCCTTCGACAAATTTAATTTTTTGTTCTTTGATGAGTTCAAGAATTTTCTTGCCCATTGCTTTTCGAAGCACATCAGCTTCACCCATCGTGAAGCCTGCCAGGTCGCGAGCAATTTGCATAACTTGTTCTTGATAAACTGCCACGCCATAAGTATTAGCTAAAATCGGTTCCAGCTTTGGATGGACATATTTTATTTTGCGTCCGTGTTTGCCGGAAATAAAATCTGGAATCCAATCCATCGGACCTGGACGATAAAGGGCAACCATCGCAATGATATCTTCGATGACGGTTGGTTTGAGAAGTTTCAAATATCTTTTCATCCCAGAACTTTCCAATTGAAAAACTCCGGTAGTGTGGGCTTCTTGAAGAAGTTGATAGGTCAATTGGTCGTCAATCGGAATTGTATCGATATCAATTTCAACATTGTGAATTTTTTTGACGATGCGCAATGTGTCTTGGATGATAGTAAGATTTTTCAGACCCAAAAAGTCCATTTTGAGCAGTCCAATTTTTTCCACATAGGAAGACTTGGTTGAAGAAGAATATTGAGTCACAGTGCCTTCACGCGAACCGGTGATATTTTGAATTGGAGAATAATAGGTGACTGGCTCCTTTGTGATCACGACTCCGCAGGCATGCATTCCGGCGTGACGAATAACCCCCTCCAGGCGCATTGCGCTATCGATTAGTTTTTTTGCATCTTTGTTGGAATGATAGAGTTCTTTGAATTCTGGCACTTCCTCCGTGGCTTTTTTGATAGATGTAAACATCGGAATCATCTGAGAAGTTTTGTTGCAAAAATCATAAGGATAGCCGAGTGCGCGTCCCGTGTCGCGGATAGCAGCGCGGGCTGCCATAGTTCCAAAAGTGATGATTTGGGACACGTGGTCATTGCCGTATTTTTGACGAACGTAGTTGAGCACGTCGTCACGACGATTGTCGGCAAAGTCCATATCAACATCGGGCATTGAGACTCTTTCGGGGTTTAGGAATCTTTCAAAAAGCAAATTATATTCAATAGGATCAACATTAGTGATTCCGGTTAAAAATGAAATGAAACTGCCAGCTGCGCTTCCGCGACCAGGTCCAACCACGATACCATTATCCTTTGCCCAGTTGACGAAATCTTGCACAATCAAAAAGTATGAAGCATAGCCACAATTTTCAATAACAGAAAGTTCATAGGCCATTCTATCCCTGTGAACCTGAGTTATCTGCTCGTCTTTATATTTTTTCTTCAAACCTTTTTCACAAAGCTCAACTAGATATGACATCGCGGTGTGACCTTCTGGCACATCAAAATGTGGAAGCTGGGTTTCCCCAAGCTTGAGTTTGAAGTCGCATTGATCCACCACGAGTTGAGTGTTGGAAAGCACCTCGGGATTTTCTGGAAAGCCAGCCAAGACCTCCTCCGGACTGCGCAAGGATAAATCAAAATCCATCAAATTCATTCGATCAATTTCATCTACCTTACGGTTGGTTTGCACGCACAGCAAAATGTCCTGGGCGCTCGCATCTTCTTTGTTAACATAGTGCACATCGCAAGTTGCCACGACAGGGATGCCAAGCTCTTTGGAGAGTTTGAAAATTCCATCATTGGCAACCTTTTGATTGGCAAAGGTTGGATGACTTTGAACTTCTAGAAAAAAACCATTCTCGTCAAAAATATCTTGATATTCCAAAGCAAGCTCGCGGGCTTTGTCATAATTTCCCATGATGATGTTGGCCGGAATTTCACCTTCGGCGCAAGCGGAAAGTCCAATGAGACCTTTGGCATATTGACGCAAAACTTTACGGTCGATGCGGGGTTTATAGTAAAAGCCTTCCAAATGGGCGATAGAAACTAATTTCATCAAATTGTGATAGCCTTCTTCATTCTTCACTAGCAAAATCAAATGATGGCGTTTGCGATCTTCGGCAATTGGATTTTTGCTGTGCAAATCATTAGGTGTGATATACATCTCGCAGCCGATGATAGGTTTGATTCCTTTTTCTTTGGCCTTGATGAAAAGTTCCACCGCGCCATACATCACGCCGTGATCAGTCAGAGCAATGGAATCCATTCCCAATTCCTTGGCGCGATCCATCAGATCATCAATTTTTCCCAAGCCGTCAAGCAGGGAATAATGGGAGTGGACGTGAAGATGGGTGTACTGCATAAAAATAATTTGAAATTTTTAATTTGAAATTTGAAATGTCCGCCCTAGGCGGATCAGCCCTTGGCTGAAATTAAAAATTTTAAAATTTGATATTTAAGAATTGTTTAAAAATTTTAAATTTAAAATTGAAAATTAAAAAACCGCACTATAAATAGCGGGCTATAAAATACGCACAGTAATAATGATAGAATCAATAGTTTTCATAGTTTCGTATCTCCATCCCCCAGGGACCTGCCATTGGGTTTTGCAAGATATTTTAGTAAATAAATAATAACATACTTTATACATTCTACAAAATACCCTATACTACCCTTATGGATCCAGTAGTGAGAATTCAAAAATAATTCCTACTTTACTATTGGAGTGCGCTAAATATATCAAGAAAATAAGCAACAATAAGTTAATTTTCCCTTGGGCATAGCCCATTTGAATTTCTACTACCGGATGGAAACCTCAACTTTTATTTTAGAAAAAGATTTTGCCAGTCAGGGCTTTACACATATTATCGGCACGGACGAAGTTGGTCGGGGGCCACTTTGTGGGCCGGTGGTGGCGTGTGCGGCGATGTATCGAGGCGACGAGTTTCCGGAGCTCAACTCCGAATCGGAGTTGAGCTCCGAGGAACGTAAAAAATGGGATTTGATTCGGGATTCCAAAAAACTTTCGGAAAAACAGCGGGAAGATATTTTTGATTTCATTGGTGAGTATTTCCACCTTGGTATCGGGCTTTGCGACCATGAGACAATCGATCGGATTAATATCCTGGAAGCCAGCTTTCTGGCGATGAAAAAAGCGATCCAAGAGTTGATGCGTAACGTGGAACGTGAAACGCATAACAAGATACAAGAAACCTGCCTACCGGACAGGCAGGCAAGAAACAAATTCCAAACAAATGGCAATAATCAAAATCCAAATACCAAAGAAAATCTAAAATCTAGAATCTATAATCCAAAATCTATTATATTAGTCGATGGCAACAAGGTGATCCCAAACCTTTCGATGGAGCAATACGCGGTGATCGGGGGAGACAAGTTGGTCAAATCTATTTCGGCGGCTTCAATCGTGGCCAAAGTGACCAGGGACAGGATGATGAAGGAATTTGCCCTTTTGTATCCGCAATACGGGATGGAAAGGCATATGGGTTATGGCACCAAAGTCCATATGGAAGCCTTGCTTAAGCACGGACCTTGCCCGATTCACCGAAAATCTTTCGCACCCGTCAGACGCTTGTCAAAATAGAAAAAAGGTGCTAAGGTTAAACGGAAGTTTAATATTAAAGAAGTTGGAGATAGGGCGGAATTTTCAATTTTCAATTCACAATTTTCAATCAATTTTCAATTTTTCAATTTAAAAATTTGGAATTTAGAACATTGGAAATTGTTTAGAAATTAGAAATTAGAGATTAGAAATTAAAAACCTTGCTAAAAAAAGAAATTTTTAATATTTCTTAAAAATAGCTGCAATGGGTTGCGCTTTATTTTTCATTTAAGTTTATGTCAGTACCAAAACAACGACACACTAAACAACGTCGTGATGCCAAACGAGATCGCTTTGCAATTGCCCCAATCAAAACTCAGACTTGTCCAAAATGCGGAGGTGCCAAACTTGCTCATCGTGTTTGCCAGACTTGCGGAACCTACAAGGGGAAGGAAGTTATTGATACACTCAAGAAAGTTTCTAAAAAATAAGGATATAAATCTCTAATCGACACTAATTTTTCTCGAATAATCTCTAATGAGCGATGTCAGGGCTAATTCATAAAGAACTTAGTTATGAGATAGTAGGGGCTCTTTTTGAAGTTTATAATTTTCTTGGTAGTGGGTATCAGGAAAAATATTATCAGAAAGCACTTAGTAGTGAGTTTAAAAAAAGAGGAATTGAAATAAAAGAACAGTTGCCGATAAAATTGTATTTTAGGGAGCAATATTTGGGAATTTATTATGTAGATTTTCTTATTGATGATAAAATAGTTTTAGAAATAAAAAATTCATCCAAGTTTTATAATCGGGATATTAAGCAAGTGCTTGGTTATTTGAACGCAAAAAATTTTGATTTGGGAATTTTGGCTTGTTTTAGCAAAAATGGTTTGATTTATAAGCGGATTCTAAGAGGAAAATAAAAATTAAAAATTCGCGATTATTAGTGATAATATTCGCGTTGATTAGGGAATAATATCATTATGGCGAATCGACATCTTCAACGATCAGTGGCAATGCAAATTCTTTTTGAATGGGATTTTCAAGGACGCAAAAATGAAAATATGGAGGAAATCATCACCCATAACATTGCCGAGTTTGCGCCGGGAATGGAAGATTGCGAGTTTACCAAATCTTTGATAACTGGAACGCTGAAAAATCGTCCAAACATTGATGCTTTGATTGAAAAATGCGCTCCAGAATGGCCACTTGACCAAGTGACAATCATCGATAGGAACATTTTGCGAATTGGGATTTTTGAGCTTATGTATGGGAACTATGAAGAGGTTCCTCCGAAAGTTGCTATCAACGAAGCAATCGAACTTGCCAAGGCTTTTGGCGGTGATAGTAGCGCTCGTTTTGTCAATGGAGTGCTTGGAACAATCTATCGCGAAATGGGCGAACCGATGAAAGACGATACCTCAAAAAAAGACAAGAAACAAAAAGAGGCAGTTGCCGAAGTTGCAGAAGAAAAAGAAGTTGAGGAAAACAATTGAATCTTTTAAATTTTCAATAATCAGTTTTCAATTTTCAATAAATAACCAATGACTAATTTTCAAAATTAAATAATTGAAAATTCATTGGAAATTGTAAATTGAAAATCGTAAATTAGTTTATGGTTGAGTCTTTAGCGAAAAAAATCGGAGTTTCCTTCAAAGAAATTTCTTTGCTTCAACAGGCGGTCACACATCGCAGCTATCTGAATGAAAATCGCAGCTACGAGCTTGATCACAACGAGCGGTTGGAATTTTTGGGCGATGCAGTTTTGGAGCTGATTGTCACGCAATATCTCTATGGGAATTTTTCCAATCCGGAAGGCGAACTGACAAGTTGGCGGTCGGCTTTGGTTAACGGTGAAATGCTGGCAAAAGTGGCTCAAGAAATTGGAGTCGAAAAATATCTGATGATGAGTCGCGGGGAAGCCAAGGATGTTGGCAGGGCGCGGCAATATTTGCTGGCCAATGCGCTGGAGGCGATTATCGGAGCGATTTATCTTGACCAGGGTTATGACGTTGCCAAGGAGTTTGTGCTTTCCAAGGTCGTGGTCAATCTGAAAGAAATTCTGGAAAAGAAATTGTATCTTGATCCAAAAAGTTATTTTCAAGAAAAAGCTCAGGAGAGCAACAAGCTGACGCCTTCCTATCGGGTGATGAAAGAATGGGGACCAGACCATGACAAGCATTTTGTGGTTGGAGTTTTTCTTGGCAACGAACTTGTGGCGGAGGGGGAGGGAAATTCGAAACAGGAAGCTCAGCGTGAAGCGGCCAGAATCGGACTTGAGGTAAAAGGCTGGATTTAAATGGCTTTTCAGGCTTTTGGCTAAGTCAGCTTTTCGGGAAATACCAGATAAAAAAATTTTTTATTCAAATCGACTTGCTGTTATGGCGAGTCTTTTTTGATTTTTGACGAATAATTTTTAGTCAAAAGTTCAGGTCATAAGTTTGTTTTTTTAAGGTCAAAAAATGACAAAAATAACTATACAAATTTTTCCGTTTTTATGATATAATAAAGCTATCCGAATGCTTGCAAAGCATGCGGAAAATTGTGCCTGTATAAAGTAAAAAAACCGAGCTAAACTATGCCAGTTCAAAACAGAAAAATAAAAAAAATATTCAAGCAAAAAAACCGAAAAATTTTGGCAAAAAGACTTGCCAAAACTTGGAAAAATATTCGATTTAAAATTTCAGCTTTTTCTAAATCAGTTGAAAAATTTTTGCGTGCGATCAAGGGCAAAGATGCAAAAAATGAAAAGAAAAAAACAAACACAAAAAAGATATTTCAAATATCAAAACCGCATTGGATTGCTGTTGGAATTTTGTTTTTTATTTTTGCAATTAGTTTCGGAATTTTTGGAATCTTGAAAACCAAGGGCGCTACTTTTGGTTGGGTGCAAACTAATTGGGCGGGTGGAGTTGATACTAATGCGAAGGCTAATCATGCTTCAGATCAGAGCAATTGGACTAAATTTTTTTCCAAGGATTCTAATATTGAAACTACTGACAGTGATATTAAGTTAGCAAAAATTTCTGATTCTTTTGCGACAACTTCAGACAGTGATTTTAATTCGGGAACTAAAACTTTAGTTTTCGTTAATGGTACAGGGGTGTCTGGTGCTGTTTATGCTCAAAAAAACGATGGAGTGGCTTGTTCGACAAATCAAGAATGTATTAATAATCTTTGCCTTAGTTCGTTTTGTATTTCTCCTTGTTCCGTTAGCACAATTTGTGGAACAAATTGTGCTTTTAATGGTTTAACTTATGGCACGATTGCTACGGCTGATGGAAAATGTTGGTTTGACCGCAATCTTGGTGCTACAAGGGTAGCTACAGCTATCAACGATAGTTTTGCCTATGGATGGTATTTTCAATGGGGAAGATTTACTGATGGTCATCAAATAAACAATAGTAGCGTAACTGCGATTTTGAGTTCTTCTAATACCCCAGGTCATTCAAGTTTCATAACTAATACGGTTAGTAATTATGATTGGCGAAATCCTAAGAATGATAGCTTGTGGCAGGGTGTTAATGGAATTAATAATCCTTGTCCATCTGGTTTTCGTTTGCCGACAAGGGCAGAATGGGTAACAATTGTTTCAACTTTGGGAATTACAAATATCAATACTTCTTATAGCTCCGTGTTGAAACTTCCTGCTGTTGGTAATCGAAGTAAGCTTGATGGGACTATGCAATATCAAGGTACTCTTTCTTACTATTGGTCAAGTGATATAAGCAATAGTTACGATAATTGGAACGCCTCAAATGTTTATATCTATGCTGGAGGATGTTCTCCATCCAGTACTAATTCGAGAGCTTTTGGATTTCCGGTTCGTTGTATTAAAAATTAGGTGGAGTTGAATTTCGATTTTAGGAAATACAAAGATGTTAAAACAAAAATTAAAATTAGAAATATTTTTAACTACTCTGTCTTTTTGTGCAGTTTTTTTTGTTTTTTCAGCAAAGAATGCACAGGCCTATGCTAATTCAGCCCAATGGACTTCACCCGTAAAAATGTATGGATTTCAAGTGTCTTTTGATTCGATTTCTTGGACTGAAGTTGCTTTGGCGACAGGGGCAAGTCCTCGTCCGACAAATTCTTTAATCGCGGTGGATTTACGAGCAGGCGATACTGATTTACCTGATAATACTTGGACCAACTCAGGCAATTGGACTGCTGTTACTAATGGACAGAATTTGGCTTTTTTGGGAAACAAAAAAAATATTCAATATCGCATTAGTTTTTCATATGATGATTCTAATGAACCAGGGGTTTCGGACGTGACTATTGCTTATAAATATTATCCTTTGAGCGCCCAGAAAGTCATCAGTTCACCGTATAACACGCAAGATGTAGCTAATCTTTTGGCAAGAATTGAATGGAGTGAAAATACTCCAACTGGAACTAATATTAAGTTTCAGTTGCGCAGTGCTCCAGATAGTGGCGGTTTGCCAGATTGGTCAAATGGTTCTGGCTGGTGTGGGCCGAATAGTTGCGCTACTACCAAAGTCGACAACGATTATTCCGCCACTGATTATTATCAAACAGTTCCTGTTGGTGAAAATGTCAATTCAGTTAATGGTTCAGGTAGCAATGATCAATGGATTCAATATACTGCTTGGCTGGAAAGTAGTGATGCAACAGTCACTCCAACACTTTCAGATATAACATTGACCTATGTGGTCAATGTCCCTCCTGAGGTTCAATCAGTAGATGTCTTGCAAGCAAATTCGGGTGAGCTTGTGACTTTTAATTATTCAATTAAAGATGCAGATACTGCTTCTGGATTTTTAACGCCAAATTTTGTCACCCCGACTTTTCAATATTCCTTAGATGGTGGTTCAAACTGGAGTGATATTTCCAGTACTTATTATTCTTTCAATTCAGCTCCTTTGTTAGGGCAGATAACTGATGTTAATTTTGATGGCAAGTTGGATAATAAAGTTTTAGAAGGCTCTGCCTTGACCTATTCGATCAGTTGGAATCCTCAACAACAAATCGGAGTTTCAACTGATATTTCAAATGCAAAAATGAGAGTGACGGTCAATGATAATGAAGCTGCAAATAACTTGACTACTTTGGCGACAAGCAATTTTGTTCTCAAAACTTTGCCACTTGGCAACCTTTCCGTTGCGCAATCATTGCAGGATGCTACCTTGGGAAAAGTCATCCTAAGTTATGACTATGCAATTCAAAGTGAAATCCAAGCTTCAACCAGTGTGGCGCTTCAATTTTGGAATGGTTCTGCTTGGACAGTGGCGACAAATGTGACTGGCGACAGCGGTTCAAATATTTCAAATGGCACTGGTAAACAAATAGTTTGGGATGCTAAGCAGGATAATCCAGAATATTATTCCACTTCCGCCAAGATCAGATTGGTTGCTACAAATGGAGCCACTAGTCAGACCCTAGTCTCTAGCGATTATTTGCTTGATACGAAAAATCCGGTTTTAACAGCTGTCCCTTTCGCCATTGATCATTCGGTTTCTTCAAATCAGCTTTCTATTCAGATTCCGACTGACGATTCAACCTACAAAATGATGGTTTCGCAGGATCAAAATTTTGTCGGAGCCAGTCTAGAAAATTTTGCCAGTTCCTATACTCCAAGCTTCACTTTGACAGATGATCCAGCCAGAGTTTATCTTAAAATTCAAGACAAATATGGAAATTATACTGACTCGGTCGCTATCACTCCAAACAAACCTGGTAATATTATGTATTATGACACCTCTCGCTCTCAAGATAATTTGTATCAGGAATTTGTCGCTTGGGATGCGATTTCTCCTTCTCAAGCTGGTTCTGGAAGTCCGGAATATGAAATTTTTCGAAAAGACAACACTCAAAGTAACTTCAGTTTGTTGATAACTATTGCGAATCCGGAATTCAATTATTATCTCGATACTGGTTTGGATGGCAGCAAGACTTATTCATACAAAATCAGAACGCGTGATTCTCATAATGATATCTCGCAATATTCTGGAATCATCCAAGACAAGCCGAACGGTCAGGGAGGGACTGACACGACTCCTCCGACTATTAGCGGACTTTCAATTTCAGCTGTAACCACAACTGCAGCCACCATCAATTGGACCACCGATGAAATTTCTGATTCCAGCGTCGGATATTCAACTGATGATACCTATCTTCCAGAGAGAGGCGTAGGTTCTTTGAGCACGAGCCATCAAATCAATTTGACGAATCTTACTCCTGGGACAGTTTATTATATCAGGGTAAAATCACATGATGCGACTGGAAACTTGGCTCAAAACGACAGAGGAAATCCAGGTCTTAACAATATCACTGATTTTCGTTTTGAAACCCTGCCGGGGCCGGCGATTTCTTCTGTCACGGTTCCAAATATTTCAAACAATCAGGCGACTGTCGCTTGGAAGACAACAACTAATTCGTCTAGCTACGTGGTTTATTCTCCAAGCATTTCCAACGGACAGCTTGATTCGCCTAAGGAATTCGGAATGCCTGATCTTGTCGGGGGATCCGCTCCCTACAGTCATAATGTGACAATCAACTCATATAATGATTTGCCGCTGCTTAACGACACCCGATATTATTTTTATGTAAAATCGATTGATGGCTCAGGGAATATCGCTACGGATAACAATGGTGGAAATTTCTATGAGTTACTTACTACTGCGGATGAAGCTCCGCCAGTAATTTCGGTCATAGGCACTCCAGTGCTCAGTCAAAACAGCGCCGCGATAACCTGGGTTACTGACGAGCCGGCAACTTCAAAGGTTTCTTATGGAGAAAAAAACGGTGGTCCATATACTGACACTCAGGAAATTAATGTTTTTGATAACAATCATTTCGTTATTCTTTCAAGTCTTAAACCTGATACGAAATATTATTTCAAAGTAGTTAGTAGGGACATTAATGGCAATGAAGAAAAAAGCAGTGAGCATGATTTTGTCACTTTGAAAGATTTGGAATTTCAGCATGATCCACTTTCAAAGATTATTTTTGCTAAAGAAAATCCTTCAATCCTGACGGACAAGGACAGTATGATTTCATTTACAACTGATCAAAAAGCCAAGTGTATCGTTGAATATGGAACAACTATAGAGCTTCGGGAAATTCCAGTCGTTGAGGAAGCATTTATGAATGTCCATAGTGTTCATTTGGCTGCTTTATTGCCTCTCCAGACTTATTATTATCAAGTTAGTTGCGTGGACAATCTGGGCAATGGCGTGGTGGCTGAATTTTTTGCGCTTGATAAAAACGATCAAGAGCAGCCAATAATCCAACCACAGCAATTTACAACCAAAGAAAAAAATTATACAGCCTCTGGCAGTGGGGGAACGGGTGTGGGAGATTTGCTTAATAGCGCTCCACCACTGGTCATTAATAATGTGAAAGTTCCTGCTACGACCGGAGAAAGTGCGACCATAACTTGGGATACTGACCAGAAAGGCAGTAGTAGTGTCAGGTATGGCTTGGACTCAAATTACGGTGTAACTTTTGGTGATGACTTGATAAATTCCAGTAAAGATAATTATGTGACTTCGCACTCAGTCATTATAACTGGACTGATTCCAGCGACCAAATATCTTTTTAAAGCAACGTCGGTTGATGTTTTAGGCAACATCGCTGAAGCTTCTGAAGCTTCATTTACCACGGTTGCAGCGTCTTCCATTTCTTCAATTAACGCTCAGTCGACAAATCTAGGACAAGCCACTATTACTTGGAGTACCAGCAGTGAGACGACCTCAATTGTCGAATATGGTCTGACAACTACCTATGGAGAGAAAAAAGAGTCCTCAACCCTTTCCAAGGATCATTCACTGGATTTGACAAACCTGACCCAGGGCGTGACTTATCATTATCGAGTCAAAGGAAAAGATAAAAATGGGAAACTTTATGCTTCTTCGGATCAGACTTTTCAGCCGAAGTCTCCAGCGAAAATAACCGACATTTCAATCAGTGAAGTAAATGAGCATGGAGCTACGATATTCTTTAAAACCAATATTCCTACTGATTCAAGCGTTTCTTATACGGATACGATGGATAAAAAAACGACCGGCTCTCAAGGTTCCAGAGATTTGACTATTGATCATAAAATTCAATTAAACAATCTTAATCAAGGCACTACTTTTGCTCTTTCAATTTTAGTCAAAGACGAACAGGGGACTCAGTCTACAGCTGAAGGGCCTGATTTTACTACGGGCAAAGATGAAGCTCCTCCAATTATTGAGAATGTTAAAACTGATAGTGCACTAACTCAATCTGACTCTGTTCAGTCTATTATTTCTTGGAAAACCAACGAACAATCTTCCACGGCTATTATCTATAAAGAAGGTCAAACTGGCGAAGAGAAAGAAATCAAGATTGCTGGCAATCCAACAATTAATCATATTGCAGTTGTAACTATTTTTAAGCCAGGTGCTGTTTACAGTTTCAGAGTTAAATCGGTGGATGTTAGTGGAAATGAAGCTGTTTCTGAAAATTTTGCATTACTGACTCCGGCTAAGCGAGCGAACATTATTCAAATTATTATTGGAAATTTTGGAGATATTTTCAAATGGGCTAAATTCAACTAAAAGATTTTTGGGGAAATAAAATTGCGAGCCTGTTTAACAAGGAGTATAATTAAAATGTAAAATAAAATTTCAAAAATAAAAATTCACCCTGTTAAATAATCTCAAGATTAAGATTTGAATTCTTTATCAGCAGTGAAAAAGATAAAAATAATAAATTATAAAAATAAATTTGTTTCTGTTTCATAGCAAGATTCAAATCTTATTTAACAGGGTAAATGTACGACATTATCATAAAAAACGGCACGATTATTGATGGAACCGGCAATCCGAAATTCAGTGGCGACATTGGAATTTCTGAGGGAAAGATCAGAAGCATTGGAGATTTGCACAATGAGCATGGTCATCAAGAAATCGAGGCGGCCGGGAAATATCTCGTTCCGGGTTTCATTGATGTGAACAACCACTCCGATACCTATTGGCGGATTTTTCTTGATCCGACTTTGGAAAGTCTTTTGTATCAAGGAGTGACGACGATTATCGGTGGAAATTGCGGATCGTCGCTGGCGCCACTAGCAAATCATGAAGTCATTCGCTCCATTCAAAAATGGGTGGATGTCGATAAGATCAGTTTCAATTGGCTTTCTATGAAGGAATTTCTCAATGAAGTCCAGCGAAAAGGTTTGGCTTTGAATTTCGCAACGCTTGTCGGGCATGGGACGCTCAGGCGAGGCTTGGTCGGCGACCAGGTGCGCGACATCAGTCCGGCAGAAATGAGGACGATGAAAAAAATGTTGGCGGCTGCGATGAAAGAGGGAGCATTGGGATTTTCAACCGGCTTGGTTTATACCCATGCAAAGTTAGCATCTTCGCGAGAAATCGCAGAGCTGGCTGAAATCGTGAAAAAATATAACGGAGTCTATACGACGCATATCAGAGGCGAGGGTAGTGACCTTATCAAAGCTGTTGAAGAAGCGATTCGAATCGCTGAAGAGACGGGAGTACGACTTCAGATTTCCCACTTGAAAGCGATGGGAAAGAAAAATTGGAAACTGATGGAAGAAGCTTTGAATTTGATCGAGACTGCCAGGACCAGTGGAATCGATGTCCATTTTGATGTCTATCCCTACACCTCAACCGGTTCGGTTCTATATATCACTTTGCCTGATTGGGCGACTGAAGGAGGCAGGACGATGATGCTTTCGAGATTGAAAGATTCGCAGACAAGGGAGCGCGTCATCAAAGATATGAGAGAAAGCGGTTTTGATTATTCAAAAATAACAATCTCGATTTCAGCTTTAGACAAGACACTTAATCGCAAGAGCGTGATTGAATTGGCCAAGGCTCAGGGGAAATCTGTGGAGGATGTCATCATCGACGTTTTGATTGCGAGCAATGGGCAGGTGGTCACGATGATGGAAGTGCTTAGTGAGAAAAATGTCGACAAAGGTGTGATAAACCCTTTTGCGATAATTTCCTCGAATGGTTCCGGCTATTCTTTGGAGCATAAGGAAACTGGTGAAATGGTGCATCCGAGAAATTTCGGTTCTTTCCCAAGAGTTCTGGCAACTTATGTCAGGGAACGGGGAGTAGTCGGTTGGGAGGAAGCTATTTTCAAAATGAGCGGTTTGCCTGCCAAGAAATTCGGGATCGCAAAGCGAGGAATTTTGGCCGAAGGAAATTTTGCAGATGTGGTTGTTTTTGATCCCAAGACAATCAAAGATTTGGCGACCGTAGAAAACCCTTATCAATATAGCCAAGGAGTTGATTGTGTCGTGGTGAATGGACAAATTGCCCTAAATAGTGGTATTATCACTGACCAGCGAGCTGGCCAAGTCCTGCGTCGAAAAACCTCACTTTTTGAATTCTAAATTTCAATAAAGGCTTGCGATTTCGCTTGCATACCTTTTTCTTTTTATTACAGTGAAAGTGTTTCTTTCTTTTAGATTTTTTAAAATTCAGGTAAAACACTTTCAAGTGAAAAAAGAAAAAGTATGCTTCACTAAATCGTCTTATTCAAATTTATTTAGAAATTAGAAATTAGAAATTAGGATTTTTACTTATGGATTTATCTTTTTTTAAAAACAAAAAAATAACTGTCTATGGACTGGGTCTGCATGGTGGCGGAGTCGGGGTGGTTAAATTTCTCGCAGAAAATGGCGTCAATGTCATCGTCACTGATTTGAGCAGTCGTGAAAAATTGGCGCCTTCTTTGGAAAAGCTTAAAGGTCTTAAAAATATCAAATATGTTTTGGGTCAGCATCGTGTGGAAGATTTTGCCAATGTTGATATGGTTATCAAAAATCCTGCCATCGCTTGGACGGATAAGCACATCAAACTGGCTTTGGAAAAAAATGTTCCAGTCGAAATGGATTCCAGTCTTTTTTTTAAACTTTGCAAAAACAAAATCATCGGAGTGACTGGCACCAAAGGCAAAACCACGACTGCAGTTCTGACCTATGAGATTCTCAAATCGGCTGGAAAAAATCCAATCAAAGTTGGCATTGGACAAACTTCGGTTTTGGACAAATTATCCTTGTTGAAAAAAGATTCGGTTGTGGTTTTCGAGCTTTCCAGCTGGCGTCTTTCGGCTTTGGGTCGGAGCAAACTCAGCCCGCAAATTGCAGTTTTCAAAAATATTATGCCAGACCATTTGAACTACTATGGCACGATGGAAAAATATCTGAAAGACAAAAAATATATCTTTGCCAATCAAAAACCCAAGGATTTTTTGGTGATCAACTATGATGACGAAAAACTCAAGGAAATTTCAAAAGAAGCTCAATCGCAAATCATCAAGTTTTCCTATGAGCCACTGAAAAAAAGCAAAAGCGTTTTTATTGATGATGAAAATATCTATTTAAATAATGGGATAGACGTTATTAAATTAATTGCCGTAAAAAATATCACACTTGCCGGTCGGCATAATTTGTCAAACGTGATGGCTTCGATTGGAGCTGTTTATGCTTTCGGTCTTAGCCCGCTTGAGATCAAAAAGGCCTTGCCGAATTTGAAAGGACCGCTTCATCGTTTTGAATTTGTGCAAGAAATTGCCGGAGTGAAATATTACAATGACACGACAGCTTCAATTCCACAGGCTGCCATTTCTGCACTTGCGGTTTTCAGTCAGCCAATTGTTTTGATTGCGGGCGGAACAGACAAGAGTCTTGATTTTGAAAATTTCGGAAAAAATATTGCAGAAAAAGTTAAACGGGTTATTTTGTTAAAGGGGAATGCCACAGAAAAATTGCTCGTTCAAATAAAGAAATTTGCCAATGAAGATTTTTTTCAATCAATCGAGATTGTTGACTCAATGGAAAAGGCCGTCTCGCTTGCTCGAAAGTTTGCCGGAAAAGGCGACGTAGTTTTACTTTCACCCGGAGCGACCAGCTTCGGACTTTTTTCCAACGAATTTGACCGCGGGGAGAAATTCAGAGAGGCGGTGCGGGAACTGAAATAGATTATTAAAATAAAATTTAAATATTTGACAAAGCGTTTGTTTTAATTGATAATAAAAATTAAATTTTAGAAGTAGTTTCAGTTCTTTGTATTTCTCGGTAATTTCAAGTTTTTATTAACCTTTTTTAAGAAAGGAGTTAAGATGACATATTGTGATTATTACTATGTATCGGTGGTTGTTTTTGGAACTATGCCACCGCTTATTCTTGGCGGTATGTTTTTTATGTGATATTAATTTTCCCTTTAAGCCTTCATGCGCTGCAGTTGCACGTTTGAAGGCCTTTTTTATTTTCCCCTTGAAATTTAACCCAAATTGAAATATACTACGGCTATGGGTTTATGAGGCAATAAATGGCTAAAATAGGCTTTTTAATGTCATTTCGAGTGAAGCGGAGCGGAATCGAGAAATCTGGGCTCAGATTCTTCGACTTTGTTACTTTGTTTTTAAAGATAAAGTAACTTCGCTCAGAATGACACTTTGATTTTTATGGAATATTTTGAAATCCAAGGCGGAAAAAAGCTAAAAGGTGAGGTCGTGGTCAACAGCTCAAAGAATGCAGCCGTGGCTTTGTTGATGTCATCTTTGATAAACAAGGGGAAGACTATTTTGAAAAATGTGCCTCAAATCGAAGAGGTCAACCGCCTGATGGAAGTGATGGAAAGTGTGGGCGTGAAATTTGAAAAAGAAAATCGAAATCTGACAATCATCCCGCCGAAAAAAATAGCAATTGAAAAAATCAATCAAGTGGCCGCCGAAAGGACTAGGTCAATCATTATGATGATTGGCGCTTTGGCTGGCCAGTTGAAAAAATATGTGATTCCGCAAGCCGGTGGATGTCGGTTGGGAAGTCGGACAATCAAGCCTCATTTGTTTGCTTTGGAGAATTTGGGGATTAATATAAAAGTCCAAGCGGGTGGTTTTGCGGTTAGCGTTGGAAAACTCTTGGCTGGCAAAAAAATTGTGCTCTATGAAACTGGTGACACTGTGACTGAAAACTTGCTTTTGGCTGCTGCTCAAATCAAAGGCAAAACCCAAATTCAGCTGGCCTCTTCAAACTATATGGTTCAGGATGTCTGCTTTTTCTTGGAAAAACTCGGAGTCAAAATCAAAGGTATCGGAACAAGCAAGTTGGAAGTGGAAGGTTTGGAAAATATCAACAAGGATGTCGAATATGAAATAAGTGAAGATCCAATCGAAGCGATGTTCTTTCTCTCAATTGCAGCCAGTGGTGGAAACGAGTTTTTGATCAGACGTTGTCCGATTGATTTTTTGGAATTGGAACTTTTGAAGCTGGAAAAGATGGGTTTCAAATACGAAATCGTTGAAAGATATTTATCGAGAAACGGAAAAACAAGTTTGGTTGACATCCAAACATTTTCTTCAAAACTGATTACCTTGGAAGAAAAAATACATCCTTTGCCCTCCTCGGCCGGCATCAATATCGACAACCTTCCTTTTTTTGTGCCAGTGGCTATCGTGGCGAAAGGTGAGACTTTGATCCATGACTGGGTCTATGAAAATCGCGCGATATATTTCACTGAACTGAACAAGCTTGGAGCCAAAGTGAAATTGATGGATCCACATCGGGTTTTGATTGAAGGACCGAGAAAATTGACCGGGGTTGAAATGACTAGTCCGCCAGCTCTGCGCCCAGGGGCAATAATTTTGGTTGCCATGCTAGCCGCCAAGGGCAAATCGGTTTTGAAAGACGTTTATCATATTGAAAGAGGCTACGAGAACTTGGTTGAAAGGTTGCAAAAAATTGGCGCGGAGATTGAGAAGAAAAGTAAGTAGCAACTAGTAATCAGTAATCGGTAACTAGTAATCAATAAAATTTTATGGTTGAACAGTTCAAACATGTGGCACTTGATTTAAATGAAGACAAAAGTCTTATTTATACTGCGATGTCAAAGCACTTATTTTATTATCGCATGTATATTTCAAAATTTGTTTTGGAAAACGGAGGAGTGCCACTTAACCCGTTTATGATTTTTGATTATTTTTTGCTCGATAGTGTCGACCGTGATTTGATTAGAGGGGGAAATAATAATCTTGTGAAAAGAGCAGATGAAATTTGGGTTTTCGGAGCTGTTTCTAATGGAGTGTTAGCGGAAATAAAAATCGCTAAAGAACTGAAGAAGACAATCAAATATTTTAAAATTGAAAAGCCTCACAATATTGTGGCCATAATTAAAGACGAAGTTGAAATGGAAGAAGAAGTGGCTGAGTTTAAAAATGAATTGTAACTAGAAATTCACACATATGTTCATCAGGAAGATCGGAATAGACTTAGGAACGGCAAACACCCTGGTTTTTATTCCAGGCAAAGGAATTGTGATCAATGAGCCATCGGTGGTGGCTGTTTCGCCGACGGAAAATATTGTTTTGGCAGTGGGAAATCAGGCCAAAGAAATGCTTGGCAGAACGCCTGACAACATTACGGCTTCCCGACCGATGAAAGACGGTGTGATTGCGGACTATCGCGTGACTGAGGCGATGCTCCGATATTTCATCAATAAAGTGATGGGCAAAGTGCGAATGGTGCGTCCGGAAATCATGATTTCAATCCCGGCTGGAGTGACTTCCACTGAGCGTCGCGCCGTGATTGACGCAGCTGTCAAAGCGGGAGCAAAATCAGCCTATGTGGTCAAGGAGCCCCTTTTGGCTGCGATTGGTGCTGGCATCCCGATTCACAACGCTCAGGGCAATATGATTATCAACATTGGTGGTGGAACCTCTGAAATCGCTGTAATCTCTTTGGGTGGGATTGTGGCAGCTCACAGTGCCCGAGTCGGTGGCAATCGTTTTGATCAAGCCATCTCAGACTACATCAAGAGAAAATATGGGCTGGCAATTGGTGATCGCACTGCAGAGGACATCAAAAAAGAAATTGGCTCGGCAATTGCACAAGTCAAAGAGGAATATATGGAGATTCGTGGTCGCGACTTGATGGGTGGTCTTCCAAAGACAGTTAAAATTTCTTCCAATGAAATCACTGAGGCGCTTCAAGATGAACTACGCGAGGTTATTAATGCCATCAAGAAAGTTTTTCAAGAAACTCCTCCGGAACTAGCTGCAGACATTATGGACAAAGGAATGATCCTTTCAGGTGGTGGAGCTTTGCTTCGAAATTTGGATCAGCTCATCACTAAAACAATCGGCGTGCCTTGCTATGTGGCGGATGATCCGCTTTTTTGCGTGATCAAGGGAATCGGAATTGCGCTAGATAATTTGGAAGTGTACAAACGCACCATAATGCTAGCTAAATAATAAACCGATCCGAAACTACGAAACATACACGAATCTACGAAAATAAAAAATGAAGGGACAAATAAAAAAAGATGTAAAAATAATATATCCAGAATTATCTTACATACTGAATGGAATATTTTTCGATATTCATAAAAGAATCGGAAGGTATAGCAAAGAAAGGCAATATGGTGATGAAATAGAAAAATGTCTAAAGGAAAAAGGTCTTAGCTATCTTAGGGAAAACAGGACACATAAAGACGGTGAGTTTACCAGAAATATCCTAGATTTTATAATAAATGACTGCATTATCTTGGAAATTAAGGCAAAGAAATTTATTACAAAAGAAGATTTTTATCAAACAAAGAGATACCTGATAGATACTAATAAAAAATTAGGCTTGATTGTTAATTTTAGAGATGATTTTATTAAAACAAAGCGAATCCTAAACGATTGTTTGTAGGTTCGTATTAATTTCGTAGTTTCGTATCGGTATATGAAAATAGGTATCGACGGTTCTCGGGCGTTTTTGAAAAATCGCACTGGGATTGAGGAATATTCATATCAAGTCATTAAGAACCTGCGAAAAGAACCGGAATCTTTCGAGGTTTTTTTGTATGTCAGAAAAAATCAGGAGGTGGATTTTGAACTTCCGAAAAATTGGAAAATGAAAACGATCGGCTGGCCGATCTTTTGGACTCAGGCCGGACTTTCTTTGGAAATGCTTTTTCATCGCGTCGACGTTTTGTTTGTGCCTGCGCATACGGTGCCGATCATTCATCCTGAAAATACCGTTGTAACAATTCATGGCTTGGAATATGAATTCTGCGGCCAGGCTTATTCGGCTTGGGAAAAATTATATATGAAAGTTTCAATCAGAAAGTCTTGCAGGTGGGCAAGCAGGATAATTTCTGTTTCGGAAAATACCAAGCAGGATTTGATGAAACTATACAAAGTGCCAGCGGAAAAAATTCAGGTAATCTACGAAGGGTGCTCTTTCTGTCATTCCGGACTTGATCCGGAATCCAGGATTCGGGCTCAGATCCTGAAACAAGTTCAGGATGACAGTCACCCCTACCTGTTATTCCTCGGTCGCATTGAAGAGCGAAAAAATGTTGGAAATATATTGGAGGCTTTTGAGATTTTGAAAGAAAAATATAAAATCCAGCATAAGTTAATTTTAGCAGGAAAACCAGGATATGGTTGGGAAAAGATCAAAGCTAAAATTACAAATTCCAAAAATAAGGATGACATTTCGGAACTTGGTTTTGTGAGTGAACAGGAAAAATGGGAGTTTTTGAAAAACGCGGAAGTTTTTGTTTTCCCAACGCAGTATGAAGGTTTCGGTATTCCGATTTTGGAAGCCCAAAGTGTCGGCTGTCCAGTGGTAGCATCTAACAATTCCTCTATAGTAGAAGTCGCTGATGACAGTGCGCTTTTGATTGATCCTAAAAATCCCGCCGAAATTGCCGAAGCTATCTTCAAAATTATTTCAAATCAAACTTTCAAAAAAGACCTTATCGAGAAAGGCCACGAAAACGTCAAAAGATTTTCTTGGGAAAAATGCGCGAGGGAAGTGGCGGAGTTTTTGAAGGGGTAAGATTGTTGTATTTTATTTTGGTGATTCTAATCTCCTCGCCTCATTACTTGTCAAAAGTGACTTCATTTGGATTATGGCAGTATTATTTAATTTTAAAATCCGATCTTTTTGAGAAAGTCCGTCGCGAATTAATAAGGCATTGATACTTTCAAGATTAGATAAAATCACTAATTGTTCAATCAGAGCGTAATCTCGAATATTTCCTTTTAGCTTTGGATTTTGATTTTGCCACATTTTTGCAGTTACGCCAAACAATGCAACATTGAGCAAATCAGCTTCGTCGGCATATTTCATATTCGCCTGATTTTTTGTTAATTCATGCGGGATTAGTTTTTCTTTAATAGCGTCGGTGTGAATCTTGTAATTAATTTTTGCCAGCGTTCTTTGAAGATTCCATTCAAGATGAAGATTTTTTGATTCAGCCTCTTTGAGTCTTTGGAATTCTTTGATTAGATAAAGTTTAAATTCTGAACTCAGCCAACTTCCAAATTCAAAGGCGATATCTTTGTGGGCGAAAGTTCCACCCCCATATCTGCCAGCTTTCGAAATGATGCCAATTGCATTTGTTACGTCAATCCACTTCCGAGGAGTGAGATTAAAATTATTTAAGCCAGCTTGATTTTTAAAGGTAACGAATTCGTTACCTTTAAAATTGGGATTATATAATTCCTCCCAAATGCCTATGAATTCAACTGTATTTCTATTCCGGAGCCAGCTATAAATCATGGTATCATCGCCAAAATTTTTAACCATATCAGTCAGGGAAATAAAATCCATACTATTAATACTAATGATTGCAATATCTTTTCCCTTTAAGGGTGAATGCCCAAAATTCAAAACCCCTTATAGATTTAATATTTTAATTAATTTTTCAAATCTATAAACTTTATTTCTTTTTTGTTTGGAATCAACTTCTCTCAATATTCCCAGATTAACGAATTTACCTATAAGAGTATAGAGCGTTTGAGTGTTTTTGATTTTAACATGCTTTTGTATGCTAGAAGCCGAGAAAATTGGACGCACAAAAATTGCGTCTAATAAATATGGCGCGTACTGAGAATTAAGGGATATTATCTCATTCTTGAGTTCTTGATGTAATTTCAAAATTGACTTGCCAGTTTCTTCGGCTTTTTGCGCTTGAATAGTTAGGGCGTTCAGGAAAAACTTTATCCAATTTTCCCAATCTTGTTTCTCGCTGACGTTATGGAGCAATTCATAATAAGTTTGGCGATGCTCTTCAAAAAATTCACTCAAATACAAAAATGGATGAGCGATTAGTTTTTTCTCATATAAAAATAGTGAGATGATCAAACGCCCAACTCGGCCATTGCCGTCAAGAAAAGGATGAATGGCTTCAAATTGGTAATGAGCAATGGCAATTTGCACCAAATTATCTTTTTCCTCATTTGAATTTAAATACTTTTCTAAATTAGAAAACAACGGAATAACTTCTTCGGCGCTTGGTGGGATATATGTCGCCTCGGAAATATCAGCACCGGGCATACCAATGAAAACTTGAATTTTTCTAAATTCTCCAGGCGCTTTGTTTTCACCACGACCAGATTTTAACAAAGTAGCGTGTAGTTTTTTGATTAGATTTTCTGAGAGTGGCAAAGTGTTCAAGCTTTTAATTCCAAGATTTAAAGCTTTACGATAATTGATGATTTCGTTAATATCTTGTTTTTTGGTTTCACTTTCGTTTTTATCATTTACCGCTTCAAACGCCAAAACTTCATCAAGCGTGGCTTGTGTGCCTTCGATTTGTGAACTTAAAACAGCCTCTTTTGTCTGCAAAGTTCGACCAAGCAGACTTGGATTTGGCAAAGCGCTCAAAAGCGCATCCAGGCCAGCAATAGCTCGATGTGCTTTGGTTATGTGGCCAATAAGCGGCTCGTATTTAATTTTTATCGGTAATTTTGGCGGAATAAAGGGTTTTTTGCTCATATTTTATGACTAGAATAAGGACTGCTCTTATTCTAGCGGACTAGAATAAGAAGTTATCTTATTCCAATAATAGCACTTTCACTGGAATAAGGCAATGGTTGTAAAATAGTGGATAGTTAGGGGTGAATGCCTAAAATTCAAAACTCCTTATTTATTTGCTTGTTTGTAATAATTTTCTCTAGCTTGAATTAGTCTTTTTGTTTCATTTTTACTGAATTCTGTAATAAATTTTGGAATTCTTATATTGGTTCAGCGTCTCCGACCTGAATCGAAATGGTTCTGAAATTTGGTTTTGCAAGCAAAAACATTGCGGTTTCCTCCAAGGGTGAACAGGCGAGTCAGAGACTTTGAACCGACAGGGAATTTTATTTCACATAACGTATCCGAATAAACGAAGTTTTTCTGAAACGTAGTGAAGAAAAATTTGCGGAAATTGCGGGCTGAGCAATTTCCCGTTTATTCGGTGTTGGACGAGGGTTTGATTTCTTTCCTTATTATAATTCATAAAGAAAGAGAAATCAAAAGCGCAGCGCCCCCCTTGAGTTTGAATTCAGGCGATTGGAATTCATTTTTTAAGGCTCTTTTAAATTTTTCAAATATTCCTTATTATTGACATTTTTCGCTATTTTGCTAGGATACTCAGAAGCATAATTTTGTACATTACTATAAAAATCCACTAATGGAGGGAATATGGAAAGCGAAAATGGCTGGATACTTCCAGACGGCAAATATGTCGAGTGTGCTTTTAACAAACACATCCATTGTGCAGAGGTAGAACTCGGCATGAAAGAAGAGGAGCTTGAAAAAATTGCGGTCAAGGTTTCCTGTCTGCCTGCATCAATTCGCATGATAACAGGTAGCAGGCACGAATATCATCCGAATTTCCTGACCGAAAGGAAAAAGATGACCAAAAAACAGCTTGCAACCATTGAGCAGTACTGCATCAAATTTCGCTATCGCCCACCACTCGATTTCTTTTTTCAGAACGGGTGGCACGATCTGGCAGATTTGAAAACTACGGACATCTTATCTATTTTAGAAAAAGGGGCATAATATCACTTTGCCACACGGGCGTTGGAATTTTTCCACGCCCGATTTTTTTGGTCGTCTTTTTCCTTTCGCATTTGAAAAATTTAAAAGAGCATTCCTTATTCTGAATTCCAATCGCCTGAATTCAAATTTCGTCCAATGTGCAACTATGCGATGCCCCGCCCCCAAGGCGGGGTTTGGGCATAGCCGTATAGTGGGTGTTATGTGATGTGTCGTGACGGATGATATATCGAAAACTTTCTTTATCTCCAAGCCCAATCGCAGAGTTGCACATTATGGTGAAAAATGGAGCGACGTAGGAGCGACATTTCACCATAACGTCTAGCAATATCTGAAGTTTGACCAAGCGTAGCGAAGGGCAAATTTGGGTCGAAAAAGTCTTGCACTCCTTGATTTAATTATTACATTAGGCTAGACTTTTGAGCTAGATATTGCTTGTTAA
>Ga0265593_1000130_pt1 | contig 52159 bp, 54 predicted proteins | sample saktaG_8_FD_190136 | JGI IMG/M metagenome (GOLD analysis project Ga0265593, IMG submission 190136) | Saline water microbial communities from Sakinaw Lake, British Columbia, Canada - sak_2011_5_24_36m | ecosystem: Environmental > Aquatic > Non-marine Saline and Alkaline > Saline ... | reverse complement strand
AATACTCCGTTCATAGAATCAGAAATCATCGCTTTTGTAGAGGAAAATCCCAAATCTATTCTTCTTTTTGAAGATATAGAAAAAGCTGATCTCCAAGCGCAACTTTCGTTATATACACTCTTCTCTGATAATGAAAAGGGAAAAACAGATTTTTCTAACGTCATCGTGATCATGACGACGACGCGTCTTGGTTCACTTATCCAGCGTCAGGATTTACGTGAACTTTTTATCAATGATCCTCTTCAAGCACATACATTTTTGATGGAAAGACTCAGTCGTGAAGTTGTTATCTTAAATGCTGCAAAAGAGGAGGCATTTGATAAAAAACTTCTTTCTCTTCTTAATGAACATACCATCATTCCTTTTAACCGTTTAAGCCTCACGACACTTATCAAGATTGGTGCAAGAACACTCAATCAAACTTCACAGAGTTTTAACAAAGAGAGCGCCATTGTGATAGAATACAAACATTTTGATAAGTTTGTTTCCCTTTTAACCCTTTCTCTCACTCCTTATCTCAACGCCAGACATATTATAAGAAAACTTCCAGAACTTCTTTTTAGTAAAATATATGATGCCATGAAACTCAATGTAAAAATGAAATATATCCATTTTGATCTTGATGATATATCGGTAAATTTTGCAGAGGAAATTTTAAAAGAGCAAAATGTTTTTACAAAAAAAACAGCAAAACAACACTATCGAGTGACCCTTGAATGGGAACTAACCACGGAGGATGAGAGCGTTACTTGTAAGATAACAAATGCCTATTATAGTAAGGAAAAACTCTCCATATTAAATGAAGAAGATTTACATGTATCAGATATTAGGTTTGCTGATGTAGCTGGACAGCAAAGAGTAAAAAATGAGCTTTTGGAGGTTTTGGCGCTTCTCAAAGAACCTCAAAGATTGGAACATTTTGGTATGTTGCCGCCAAAAGGTATGTTTTTGTTTGGACAGCAGGGGATGGGTAAAAAACTTTTAGCCCGTGCTTTTGCCTGTGAAAGTGATATGCCATATATTACAATTAGCGGAGCTGATTTATTTAATGAAGCTGTGATACGTAAAGCTTATGCAAAAGCATATGTTTCTGCACCAGCGATTGTGATCTTAGAAGATATTGATATTCAGGGTGTTGTTGGCGGTATTATCTCAAAGATGAATATCACACCGCTTATCGAAGAGTTGGATAATTTGAGTCAAACTTTTGAAGCTCCGGTTTTTACGATTATTACGCTTAGTGACATTGTAGATATCCCCGAGGAACTTAACAAGGCAGGGCGGATAGATATACGTATAGAAGTACCAAAACTTGATATCGAAGCTAGAAGATTTTTTATAGAAGAAGTATTGAAAAAACCGCATGATGCTACGATAGACGTTGAAAGAGTAGTACGCTATATTTCTGGTTTAGGTGGTAATGAACTCAAACGCATAGGGGAAGAAGCATCATTACAGTGCGCAAGAAAAGGGTTGAGGGAACTCACCGAAGAGATACTCTTAGAACAGATAAATATTATCAAATACGGTACAAAACTTGAGAATAAACAGATACGTGATATAGAAACTTCAATGGCAAAAACTGCGTATCATGAAGCAGGGCACGCGGTACTTTCTTTTACACTTTTACCAAATATCAAGATTGAGCAGGTAACGGTTGCACCTCGAAGTGAAGCGCTTGGATTTGTCTCTTATCATAACGATGACTATATCGATGCCACTTCAAAAGAGGAGCTTTTCAATGATGTTTGTGTTTTACTTGCAGGACGCATCGCAAAGATGGAAAAATTTGGCGAGTCTGGCATGGAAACTGGAGCAATCAGTGATCTTGAAGTTGCTAATATGCAAGCTTATGCGGCTATAGCACTTTTTGGTATGGATGATGAGTTGGGTTATATCAACGTCACAGGGATAGAATCTGTTTATGGTAGAAAAATACTTTCTAAAAGAATAGAAGAGCGTCTTCTTGTTTGGATGAATGATGCAAAAGAAAAAACACTCCAAGAAGTAAAAAGATTATGGCCGGCTATTGAAGCTGTCGCGAAAGAACTCATTGCTAAAGAAGTAGTAGATGGAGAAGAGCTAAAAAATATCATTGATAAAGCACTTGTGTAGCATCTAAAAATCACACATCAGAGATTTTCAAGGCTATGTTAAGTACAATAACAGCTATTAATTTTTGTAAAGAAGTGATTGAATGATAAAACTAGATAAATTGAATGGTTTGAAACCTGTGTTGGCACTCTTTTTTGTGCTGATCTCTCTTATGGTAAGCCATCTCAGCGCACGTGAGTTGCCAAATATGTGTAGTCGTGACCAAAATATGAATGAGTTTACGATCCTTAGTTACCACGAAATCGCAGAAAAGGGTGAAACTCTCGATACAACTTATACCGTTAGTCCTGCACATTTCGAGGAACAAATGCGTTGGTTGCTAGATAACGGTTACCATTTTATCAATGTAGATGATATCTTAAAGTATCGTCAACATGGGAAGCCATTACCAGATAAAGCCGTGTTGATCACTTTTGATGATGGGTATCAGTCAGTTTATGAAAATGCATATCCGATTATCAAAAAATACAAGATTCCGACGGTAATTGCGCTAGTGGGTAACTGGTTAAAATCTAAAGATAAGGTAGATTTTAGCGGTCAGATTATTGATAGAAATAAATTTTTGGGTCAAAAAGAGATCAAAGAGATGGTTGCTAGTGGACTTGTAGAAATTGGCAGCCATAGTTATGGCCTTCATCATGGCATCATCGGTAATCCTCAAGGTAATATGGAGCCTGCCGTGACAACTCGTCAATGGCTTACTAATAAAAAACAGTATGAAGATGAAAAAAGTTATAAGAAACGAATATATAAAGATTTATTGGAAAATAATACATTTTTAGAAAAATATACAGGACAAAAACCTCGCGTGATGGTTTGGCCTTATGGGCATTATAATATAGAAGTACGCCATATCGCTGAAGAGTTAGGTATGCCTGTTGGTTTAACATTGGATGATGGCAGTAATACACGTAAAACACCATTGTGGGGGCTTCGCCGTATCTTGGTTGATGGCAAAATGACACTCAAAGATTTAGATCAAGATATGTGGGTTAGAAATGCCAATTTCACCGATGATGACCGTGCAACGAAAGCGGCACATATAGATATGGACTATATCTACGATAAAGATCCGGCTCAAACAGAGAAAAACTTAGGCGATCTACTTGAACGTATAAAAAAGTTGGGTGTAAATACTGTTTATCTTCAAGCTTTTGCTGATCCAGATGCAAATGGTGCAGCGGACGCAGTTTATTTTCCAAATAGAAATTTACCTGTAAGAGCGGATCTATTTAACCGTGTTGCTTGGCAGATTGGAACTCGTACACAGGTAAAACGTATCTATGCTTGGATGCCGATGATAGCTTGGCAGTTGCCCCAAAATAATCCAGCGGTGAAAGATACAGTGGTGACTTTGCAAGTTGATCCTACTCACCTCAATATGGGTTATCCAAGATTGTCTCCATTTTCTGCAAAAGCGAGAAAAGTGATCAAAGAGGTTTATGAAGATTTAGGTAAATCAGCGTATATTGACGGTATATTATTTCATGATGATGTCACTTTGTCTGATTATGAAGATGACAGTATCATGGCACACGAACAATATAAAAAATGGGGATTGTCATCAACTGTAGCAGAAATTAGAGCTGATAGAAAGCAGTTTCAAAAATGGACAAAACTTAAAACAAAATATCTGGATGATTTTGCAATGGAGTTGTCACAAATTGTAAGAAATGAACAACCAGGATTGGTTACAGCACGTAATTTATATGCGCAAGTTGCGTTAAATAAAGATGCACAGGAATGGTATGCTCAAAGCTTGGCAGAATCGATCAACATGTATGATTACACAGCGATTATGGCAATGCCGTATATGGAACAAGCAAGCAACAGTGAAGAGTTTTATGATAAGATAGTTAATCATGTAAAAGAGCAAAAATGTGGTTTAGAGCGTACAGTTATCGAGTTGCAAACTGTAAATTGGAGAAACGGAGATGAAGCAATCTCTTCTGAAGAATTGAGTAGTACAATAAAGCATCTATATGATTTAGGGGTGAATCATATTGCATATTATCCGGATAATTTATATAAAAATAATCCTGATGCTGATACGATTAGAGCGAGTTTTGCACAAAAAAAACTCTATATACATACGTTAATACCGAATAAATAAGGGAGCTTTATGATAACTTTTTATGTGTGGCTACATGTAGTTTGGCAGGTATTGCTGAGTTATATCTTTTTTTATCCATTATTTATGTCAACTTTATGGATGATAGGTGCTATTTTCTTTTATTTTAAAAATGAAAAGCCTTATTTAAAAGAGATCATTCCACCTCTTCGGGCAAATGAAACTTGGCCCGGAGTAAGTATCTTAATCCCATGTTATAACGAAGGGCAAAATGCTATTGAAACAATTACATATGCCTTGAATGTTCAATATCCTGAATTTGAAGTTATCGCGGTTAATGATGGAAGCAAAGATGATACATTAGAAATTTTACTAAGTTTAGCTCAAAATAATCCTAAATTAAAAGTTGTTAATCTTGCAGAAAATCAAGGAAAAGCACTAGGTCTTCAAGCGGGTGCCTTGGTTTCTAAATATGAATTTTTAGTAGGTATCGATGGTGATGCCTTGATCGATCCTTTTTGTTTACATTGGATAGTGAAGCATTTTATTCGTTATCCTCAAGTTGCAGCAGTTACAGGGAACCCTCGTATACGAAATCGCACTAGTTTACTTGGTAAAATTCAAGTTGGAGAGTTTTCTTCGATAGTTGGTATGATTAAACGTGCACAGAGAAGTTTTGGACGTTTATTTACTGTTTCTGGTGTTATTACAGGTTTTAGAAAAGCAGCTGTGCATGAAGTAGGCTACTGGAGTCCTGATATGCTCACAGAAGATATTGATATCACTTGGAAGCTTCAAAGCAATGGTTGGGATGTCCGTTTTGAACCTCGTGCACTAGTGTGGATTTTGATGCCTGAAACATTGATGGGACTATGGAAACAACGTTTACGTTGGGCTATGGGCGGTGCTCAGGTGATGCTAAAAAACTTTAAGGTTTTATTTCAACCAAAGCAGACTCACCTTTGGGGTCTTATGACTGAGTTGTTACTTAGTATGCTTTGGGCTTATAGTATGATTATTGTCTTTTTGGTTTGGGTACTTGATAAATTTATGGATCTTCCATATTTGATGGTTACCGATTCACCGATTTTACCAAATGAAAGTAGCATTATTTTGATTGGTGCATGTCTAATCCAGTTTTATGTCAGTAAATGGTTGGATGGACATTATGATAAAGGGATGGGTCAAAACTATTTTTGGATGATTTGGTATCCATTTGCATTTTGGTTTTTAAATCTTTTTACGGCTGTTACAGCTCTTCCAAAAGTTTTATTTGCAAAGAAAAAAAGAGCTAGATGGGTCAGTCCAGATCGTGGTGCGCACCAACAGATAAAAAAAGTGAAAGGTTAAAATCTATGGAAACTTTAATTATCAATAAACGTCATGAACTCCCTCGTGCTAAAAGAATGTTCTGGGATTTTATAACACTTTTACTTTGGCTTGGGTGGATTTATCTATGGAAACCTTTGATTATAGTGTTTTATAAGATACTCACTTTAAAAGCAAATCCGGATGAGATATCGGATGTCATTCTCAATAATATTGGTGTTATCCCTGTTCATAAAGCACTATTTATGCTTATTGCTACACCTATAGTATTATTTATATTATCAAGATTAAATAGACATATGTCCTCAAGTAAGCATGTGCAATATCAGCCTGATGAGTATGCAGAGTATTTTCAAGTAAATAAAACTCAATTAGAAGAGTGTGTCAATAGTCAATTAGTAACAGTTCACCATGACGAGCATGGTCATATAACTAGTTTAGAGACAAAAATTTAGAATAGAAGTAAGAAGTAAATGATCCCTTTCATGATCATTTATGGGAGTTAAGTAATTTCTTTACAACACTGTTTTGGTTCACGTTTACTTCATATAAAGCATCGTCTACACGTTTAAAATAACTTCTGTTTTGATTGGTAACGGATATCTCTGTCATAACTGTAAATTTTGGTATTCCTTCCTCCTCATACCCTTCTATGAATTATTTTAGCCGTCAAGCTTTTTCATGTGTGAGAAAAAACAAGTCTTTTTGAATTATAATGCCATATCTTTTAAATTGTGAGGGGTAGTATGAAATGAGAGTGAATCAAAAAGAGCGAAAATCCCTATTTTAGACGGTTTGAGGCGATTTTTACTTATGTTTCATCTTTAAAAAATTTTACACTTCTGCACTATCTTGCATTATTGCGAAAATAGTGGGCTATTTAATGAAAAAAGCTCGGTAAATCTATCTACTCCTACATACTACTCAATAACCACGCTATCGGTATTTATAGCTCATTTACACGTATGAAAATTACAGCGTAATGTGCAGCTGCTTTTATCTCTCATTTTTATAACATATAAGTGTTGCAAAGTTGTGGTAAAAGTGTGACAAAGGAACACGACTAAGGAACACAAAGGAACAGATAGAAAGGAACACTTTTTATACAAATAAAGGAACAAACTATCATTTTTAAATTAAAACAATAGTTTTATCTAGGATTAGCGCTACTATACTTAGCATAAAATTCACTTAACCATTTATCCGCTTCAAGAGTTCCAGCTATAGGATGCGTATACGAAAAAAACTCTAGGTAAGTTAACTCACTCCAATTTTTTGGCAATTTTTTTCTATCTACTTCAATACGTGCCCAATCAAGAGTATGTTCCTTGTTCCAAACTACAAAAGCTACCTGTGCTATATCTTTTCTTTGAAAGAGCGTTTTACTAAGGTTAAACATCGTCGTAGCTACACCATTCCAATCTTGTGCACCTCCCCAAAACATCGTTGTACTTATATGAACATCAATATGATTAAAACCTTCATCTTCTCCCGCTATTTGCTCATTAATATATGCATTTGTTATCTGAGGCGAAACACTTTTGATACGGCCAGTAATGTTACTGGCCTATTTTAATATAATAAAAGTCCTTTGCTAAGCTTTTATCCTCTGTCCATTTTGTACTTACATTATGTTTTTTAGAGAAATTATAAGCTTCAACTCCTAAAAGTTTTTTTGTTTTATCTAAGTTTTTTGGTCTTACATGCTCGTCAACTGCATTGTTTCTCCATCCCCAAAAATATATTTTATCGGCTCCTTCAATATCTGAGCGATAAGGGGCTATATCTTGCGCTCTAACATGATTGTTTTTATGAATATTTATATCCATGTTTTTATTAAAATGTTCAAATATAACACTTGGTTTAAATGGGTTATTTGCATCAAATTTTAGCCCTAATAGTTCAAAGATTAAGTTATATATATCAGGAGGTATAATAGTATCTATATTATATCCTGGGCGAACATTGTAAGGCTGTATTATTTATCTTTATAAATTGAATTTAAAATGATAGTGTTTTGTTTACATGTAAGGTTAAAAAAGTAGGATACTATTATTTTAAATTCAAATTACTATCATTTTAAAATCGGTTGTACAACTGCGGAGAAGATATGAAGTGTCTACATGATAAAGTATTAAGCAATTATGAGAGTATGAAAGAGTACGCGAAACTGCTTTTAAAGAATCAGGAAAAGTGCGAGTAAAATATGTATTTTTTTAAGATAGTTACCAATAGGTTACCAAAGAGTAAAATGATTAAACCTTAAAGAGGCTTTTAAACTTCGTATTTTAGGGGTTTTAAATGGGTTTTGTGGTGGTACCTGCGGGCGGACTCGAACCGCCATGTCTCGCGACAGCGGATTTTGAATCCGCCGTGTCTACCATTTCACCACGCAGGCATTTTTTGAAGAATAGAATTATACAAAAAGAATTATTAAAATAAGATTTAGAAGGCGTGTTTAAATTATAAATCTATTGGACGATATAGATGCATTGACCTTAATGGAACTTTTATTGCTTAAAAGGTTTTATGAGTAAACGCACGAGAGATGGAGATGTGATATGAGAATAACGCAAAGTATGTATTATCAGGTTCAAAATGCCAATTCAAACAACGTTGCACAGAAACTTTTTGATGTAAACAAACAAATTTCATCGGGACAGAAGTTTCAATATGCGTATGAAGCACCGACCTCATTTGCTGACACAATGAGACTTGATAATGAAATCAATACTTTTAAGCAAGTATCTACTAGTGCAAACAGTGGACTTAAATTTTCTCAACAAACTGATTCAACTATAAGTTCGATTACAACAACTCTCGATCAGTTTAAAACAAAACTTATACAGGCTGCTTCAGCTGCTAACTCTCCTGAGAGTATGAAAGCATTAGCTGGTGAGATGAGAGGACTTGAGACACAACTTAAAAATTTGGCAAATACATCTATCAATGGTCAATATATTTTTTCAGGTTCTAAAGTTAATCAAAAACCTATAGATGCGAATGGAAATTATTTAGGAAATGATCAGTCTTTAACATCATTCTTAGGTTCAAATGCTACTCAAGCATATAATATCCCCGGTTCTGATATGTTTTTAGGTCAAGAGAATACGACTAAAAGAATGATTACAACAAATGTACAACATTTAAATCAATCTGTTCTTCATCCAGAAATCATGACAGATACTTCATTGTCTGCGAGTAATGGTACACAGCAGTTTATAGTACCAAGCGACACGATAAGAGACCTTGTGGGTGCTTCTAGTACTGCTGTAAATAATACAAATTCTCAAAACCATTTTTATATTGCTGGAACCAATCATGATGGTTCTACTTTTAAAACAACTATCAATATGAATGATGGTGATACGGTTCAAAGCCTGCTTGATAAGATTGGTCAGTCATATGGCAATACATCTACAAATAAAGTTGTCAATGTCAATTTAAATGCAGTAGGACAAATTGAGATTCAAGACAATTTACCTGGAAGTTCGAAACTTGATTTTCATATGGTAGGTAATGTTGATCCGGCTGGTGCTGTGACCGACCTCGATAAACTCAATAATAATGGTACTCCAATAGTTGAATTCACAAAAAGTGCAGTATCTAGCTATACAACTACAGTTGGTCAAACAGAAAATCCAGCTGTTCCTGGTAGTTTTACATTAAACATGAATTTAAGAACGAAATCTGGAGATTTAGCTACAAGTACTACGCCGTTGACAGATATTTTTCAATCAAATATTGGCTCTATCAGTTTAGGTGGTCAAAATATAGATGCTAGTACTGTTGCAAGCTCTTTGACCGTAACGCCAACAACGACAGTACAAGATCTTATAAATTCAATCCAAAATACATATAGGGGATCTGCAACTGATTTTACAGCAAATATTTCCAATGGGCAGATCAATTTTTCTACATCTGCTCAACCAAATAATATTAATGTTCAATTAACATCTATGGATAAGTCTTTACCGACACCTCAATCCATTGCTGCCCTCGCATCCGATGCCGGTATTAGTTATGATAACGCAAATTTTGCAAAATCTGGGAATCAGCTTATATCTAATATTCCTCAAATTGTTAATTCAGATAATTCATATGCAACTGACAGTACAAAACTTGCAGATGTTTCAGGTAGTTCTCCATTTGTATCAAGTGGAGTGTTTAAACAACTTAATCTCAATGGTTTAGATATAAATGGAAATGCAATGAATGCAAATATAACATTTAGAACTGTTGCTGATGGTGGTTCAAATTTTACAGTTACTAATCCTATAACAAATCTACTAACTACATATCCTATACTAGATGCATCAGGAAATCCGACTGATGGTAACAATGTTACTTATAAACAGTTAACAGATGTCATGAATATGATTATAAGTGGAAATCTTCCTGCTATTACAGCTCCGGCAACCACTAGTACTCCAACAGAATATAATGCGGCAATTGCAAATGCCAACTTTACTTCAAAGGTTTCGCTTGACAATAACGGTCAAATTAAATTTCAACAGACAAATACCACTAAGACAGAAGCAGATTTTTCATTAACTGATGCTAATAGTGCTATATACCCATCTGCTGGTACTAAAACATCCGGTTCATCTTTAGAGTTTAATGCAAATAGTGCATTAACTATCAGTGATCCAAAAACAGACTTTTTTGCTAGTATTGATGCAATTATTAGCTCAGTAGAACAGGGCAAATATAGAGCAAATGCATCAACAGGTGACCTTAGAAATGCTGGGATTCAAAATGGCATTCAGATGATAGATAATCTTGATAGTCATATAGCAACACTTCAAGCAAAATCAGGTGTAAACTCACAGTCTCTTCAAGCAGCTTCTGATCGTGCACAAACTCTTACCATTAGCGCGCAAAGTATGCGTTCAGATGTTGCTGATACCGATATCGCACAAGCAACTTTACAACTCAATCAACTTCAATTAAATTATCAGGCTATTTATTCAACTATCTCAAAAGTTTCCCAACTTTCTTTAGTAAACTACATAAAGTAGCCTCTGTGCTACTTTTTTTGCTATACTCCACTTTCATTTTACATTAGGATTTTTTATTGCGAAATATATTATTTATTATAGTTTTTGGTATTTTTATTTATCTTGGAGTTTCAACAATTTTAGCCGACAGCTCTATAATCGGAAAACTTGGAGCTCTTTTTGGAGAGTTTAATCATGAGACTTTTGGATATCTCTCTTATTTCTATCCGTTTATTCTTCTTTATCCACTGTATCACATCTATAGATACCCAACATTTACTCTGAGATCTGTGGAAATTACTCTGGCATCTGTGCTAATCTCTTTTTCACTTATTATTTTTCAAGGTTTGATTATTTCAAATGAATTTAGAGGAACCCTTGGAACAAATTTCGTGGAGTTTCTTTCTCCATTTATCGGTCTTTTTGGTGTTTGGATTTTTTGGTTTATAACGACTATCGTAGGTGTGACCATCTATTTTGATAAGACTTTTCACGAACTCATAGAACCTCTTTTAGAAAGATTTGATATTTTTAAAAACTACTTACATGTAAGCCGAGAAAAAGCAAAAATAAGAGCGCAAGAGAAAGAGAAAATTAGAGCCCAAGAACAAAAACAAGCACAATTGCAAAAAGCGAAAGAAGAGATTCAAAAGTCTGAAGAAAAAATGGAAGAATCAGTATACGAATCTATAAAAGAAGAGTATGTTTATCAAGAACCAGAAGAAGTTTATCAAAATAATTTTGATGAAGTTGATGATACCGCTTTTGAGATTAAACTCATCAAAAGAGAAGAGAAAAAAGAGCCGAAGGTTGTTCTTAATGTTGAAGAAGAGATAGATGAAGTAAAAGAGGAAAATAAAACTATTGTTTCTCTTGCAAAAAAAGTCAAAGAACAAAAAGGTGCGGTCATAGTTGAAGAACTTGAGGAAAATACTAAACTTTTAGAAGATATTGAAAAAGGAAAAGTAGATAAACCTAAAAACTTTAAGCTTCCATCGGCTGATTTTTTACAAAAAGCACCAGCGAAAACAAATATGGTCGATGAAGTGGAACTTGATGACAAGATCAAAGACCTTATAGCAAAACTTTCTCACTTTAATATTGATGGCGATGTTATCAGAACTTACGCTGGACCTGTCGTTTCTACTTTTGAGTTTAAACCTGCCGCAAATGTGAAAGTTTCTAAAATTTTAGGTCTTCAAGATGACCTTGCTATGGCTCTTCGTGCTCAGACTATCCGCATCCAAGCACCGATTCCGGGAAAAGATGTTGTAGGAATTGAGATTCCAAACAAAACAGTAGAAACGATCTATATGAGAGATCTTATAGAGAGTCAACTGTTTCAAGAATCAAAATCTTCACTCACGCTTATCCTTGGAAAAGATATTGTTGGAAGACCTTTTATTACAGACTTGAAAAAGCTTCCTCACTTGTTAATTGCAGGAACCACGGGAAGTGGAAAAAGTGTTGGTATCAACTCGATGATATTAAGTCTTTTGTATAAAAACTCTCCAGATCAATTACGTCTTTTGATGATTGATCCAAAGATGCTTGAATTTTCTATCTATAATGATATTCCCCATCTTTTAACTCCCGTTATCACAAAAGCAAAACAGGCTGTTGTGGCACTCAATAATATGGTCTCAGAGATGGAACGCCGTTATGAGATGATGAGTGATACTCGTACGAAAAACATAGAAAACTACAATGAAAAGATCAAAAAAGAGGGCGGCAAAGAGCTACCATATATCGTTATTATCATCGATGAACTTGCTGACTTGATGATGACAAGCGGTAAGGATGTGGAACATTCTATCGCAAGACTTGCTCAAATGGCAAGAGCGGCAGGAATCCACTTGGTTGTTGCTACTCAGCGTCCTTCAGTGGATGTTGTTACAGGACTTATCAAAGCAAATCTTCCATCACGTATCAGTTATAGAGTAGGGCAAAAAATAGATTCTAAAATCATTCTCGATCAACAAGGTGCTGAGTCACTCTTAGGTCGTGGAGATATGCTTTTCACACCTCCCGGAGCGACAGGACTTGTACGTCTGCATGCGCCTTGGACTACAGAAGAGGAGATTGAGAAGATTGTTGACTTTATCAAGTCTCAACGCGAGCCAGCATATGATAAAAGCTTTTTAGTAGAAGAGAATGAATACAGTAGAAGCGGTTCTTCATCTGAGTCTAGTGACGAGCTTGACCCACTGTATGAGGAAGCAAAAAACATCATCTTATCTGAGAAAAAGACTTCTATTTCATATCTTCAACGAAGACTACAAATTGGGTATAACAGATCAGCACGTGTTATAGAACAGCTTGAAGATAGTGGAATACTTTCTGAGCCAAATTCAAAAGGGATCAGAGAAATCTTGCAATAATATGTTACATAAATACACATTTTGTAAAAAAATCTCACTTTAAGTGTTACTATAGTTAACACAATAAAAAAATGAACAAATTTTTCAGTTATAATCGGACATAAAATAAAATTAAGAGGAGTCATGATGGCTTTTATCGAAGATTATAAAGCTCACGTTGCACAGCGCGCAGAGTTAGGTGTTCCTCCACTTCCACTTTCAGCTGAACAAACAGCGCAGTTGATAGAGATGATCAAAAAAAATGATAGTGACGCTAGTTATTATGTTGAACTTTTGACAAATCGTGTTTCTCCTGGTGTTGATGATGCAGCCTATGTAAAAGCAGCATTTTTAAATGATATAGTTCAAGAGAATGTAAAAGTTGCTTCTATAAGCTCAGAAGTGGCAGTAAAAATGCTTGGTATGATGCTTGGTGGTTACAATGTGAAACCTTTAGTTGATGCATTGAAATCAGCTAACAGTGCTGTTGTAAAAGAAGCAGTTGAAGCTTTAAAACATACACTTCTTGTTTATGATGCATTTAATGATGTTGAAGAACTTTACAAAGCTGGGAATGCAGCGGCAACTGAAGTTATGACTTCATGGGCAAATGCTGAGTGGTTTACTTCTAAACCAGAACTAGCAAAAGAGATTACAGTAACTGTTTACAAAGTTCCGGGTGAAACAAATACAGATGACCTTTCACCTGCTTCCGAAGCGTTTACTCGTTCAGATATTCCACTTCATGCAAACTCTATGTTGCAATCAAGAATGGATAACGCTTTAGTTACGATAAAAACTTTGAAAGAAAAAGGGCATCCACTTGCTTATGTTGGTGATGTTGTTGGAACTGGATCAAGTCGTAAATCAGGTGTAAACTCTGTGCAATGGCATATGGGTGATGATATTTCAGGCGTTCCAAATAAACGTACTGGTGGTGTTGTTCTTGGTAACATCATTGCTCCTATTTTCTTTGCTACATGTGAAGATTCTGGTTCGCTTCCATTAGAACTAGACGTTACACAAATGGAAACTGGTGATGTTATCACTATCTATCCATTTAAAGGTGAAGCTCATAAGAATGGGTCATGTATCGCTACATTTGCATTAAATCCAAATACTATCGTTGATGAAGTTCGTGCTGGTGGACGTATTCCACTTATTATTGGTCGAGGACTCACTGCAAAAGCTCGTGGTGTTTTAGGTCTTGGTACATCTGAACTATTCTTGACTCCGGTACAACCAGCTGATACAGGTAAGGGATATACTCTTGCTCAAAAAATGGTAGGGAAAGCTTGTGGAACAACTGGTGTTCGTCCAGGTATGTATGTTGAGCCAGTGACTGCAACAGTAGGAAGTCAAGATACAACAGGTCCGATGACTCGTGATGAGATAAAAGAACTTGCAGCTCTTGGTTTTTCAGCTGATCTTGTAATGCAGTCATTTTGTCACACAGCGGCATATCCAAAGCCATCTGATGTAATTATGCACCATACTTTGCCAGACTTTATCTCAAACCGTTCAGGTGTTGCACTTCGTCCAGGTGATGGAGTTATCCACTCATGGTTGAACCGTTTAACGCTTCCTGATACTGTAGGAACAGGTGGAGATAGCCATACACGTTTCCCAATTGGTATCTCTTTTCCTGGTGGATCTGGAATCGTTGCATTTGCTGGCGTTACTGGAAGTATGCCTCTTACAATGCCTGAATCTGTACTTGTACGTTTTAGTGGAGAACTTCAACCTGGGATCACACTTCGTGACCTTGTAAATGCTATCCCATATTTTGCTATCCAAAAAGGTCTTTTAACTGTTGAGAAAAAAGGTAAGAAAAATATTTTCAACGGACGTATTTTAGAGATCGAAGGTCTTCCAAATCTTAAAGCTGAGCAAGCATTTGAGCTTTCTGATGCTTCAGCTGAGCGTTCTGCTGCTGCTTGTACAGTTTTACTTAACGTTGAGCCAGTTATCGAATACCTAAAATCAAACGTAACATTGATCGAATCAATGATCGCTGATGGTTACCAAGATGCTCGTACGTTGCAACGTCGTGCAGATAAAATGAAAGAGTGGTTGGCAAATCCGACACTTATGAAACCTGATGCTGACGCAGAGTATGCGGCTGTTATCGATATCAATCTAAATGAAGTTACTGAGCCGATTCTTGCTTGTCCAAATGATCCAGATAACGTAAAACTTTTAAGTGAAGTTGCTGGTGAAAAAATTGATGAAGTATTTTTAGGTTCTTGTATGACAAATATCGGTCACTACCGTGCAGCTGGTGAAGTGATGCGTGGTGAAGGCAAAGTTGCTGTTGAAAAATTCTGGATTGTTCCGCCAACTCGTATGGATGAGCAACAACTTATCAACGAAGGTTATTATGATGTTTACAATGCTATAGAAGCACAAACTGAGGTTCCAGGATGTTCTCTTTGTATGGGGAACCAAGCAAGTGCACGTCCAGGTTCTACAGTGTTCTCAACTTCTACACGTAACTTTGATAATCGTCTTGGAAAAGGAACTCAAGTGTATCTTGGTTCTGCTGAACTTGCAGCTGTTTGTGCGAAGCTAGGACGCATTCCGAGTGTTGAAGAGTACATGAGTATTGTTCCTCAAAAACTTGAGGGTAAAGAAGCAAGTGTTTATAAATACTTAAACTTCAATGAGATCAAAGATTATCATCTTGAAGCTCGTGATGTAGCCCAAAGTAAATACGGCGTAGTTATTAAGCCTGTATAACTCTTTATATGTAAGCAGCTTTTGCTTACATGTAAAACCTCTTATTGATGAACTATGTCAAAGTCTGCAGGTATTTTTGCAGTAAATACTTTATCATCCATCTTTTGATTTTCTACCTGATTTGTAAACTGTATTGTGACTCTGTTTTCTAATTCATCAAGATATGTAATAGAATCAATTTTATTTGCTTTTACATGTATATCGATTTTTAGTTTTTCATATGTTGCTTTATAAAGTTCATTGTTTACCTTTTTGGCATTTTTTAGCATCTCAAAAAATGCGATCGTATTACCCACTTTTTTAAGTATCACCTGCTCAATTTCCGGTTCGATAATCACAAGATCTGAACTATTGATGTAGATCTCTTTTTTGACTGGATTTGTATAGTTCCACATAGCCATATTTGGTCTTTTTGCTTTGATATCGCCATTATATTTTATCGTCGTTTTTTTATCGTCTACAACTGTTTGTACAAAATGCGCCGAAAAGGTAGTTAGATTTTCCGCAAAACCAAAAAGATTCGCACATAAAAGCGATAAGATTATTGTTTTTTTCATATTACTCCATTTTTTTTCATTATTATATCAAATCAATTATAGTTAGCGCTTAGTAGCCTATTTAGCCAAAATATATCTTTAGTATGATAGAATAAAAAAAATTTAAGACAAGGTTTAAAATGCTACAAGCGTTCGTAGGCAAAGTATTCGGAACTAAAAATGACAGAGAGCTGAAAAAGTATCAAAAACGTATAAATAATATAAACGCTTTAGAAGAATTTTATAAGAAAATGAGTGATGATGAACTAAAAGGTACATTTAGCGAACTTCAAAACCTTATTTTAGATAAAAGTAAAACTTTAGATGATATCTTAGAAAAATCTTTTGCAATCACAAGAGAAGCATCTGTAAGAACTCTTGGTATGCGTCATCATGATGTCCAGCTTTTAGGCGGAATGGTTTTACATGAAGGCAGAATTGCCGAGATGAAAACAGGTGAGGGTAAAACTCTTGTTGCGACTCTCCCTATCATATTAAATGCTATGACTAAAAAAGGTGTTCATCTTGTAACTGTAAATGACTATCTTGCTCGCCGTGATGCTTTAGATTTGACACCTTTGTATGAGTTTTTAGGTTTTAGTGTCGGCGTTGTTTTAGAAAGTATAAATGATCCTCATGAAAAGCGTAAGCAGTATCATGCAGATATTACTTATGGAACAAATAATGAATTTGGATTCGATTATCTTCGTGACAATATGAGTTATACGAAAGAAAATATGGTTCAGCGTGGACATAACTTTGTTATCGTTGATGAAGTGGATTCAATTTTGATTGATGAAGCAAGAACTCCGCTTATTATCTCTGGACCGGTCAATAAAACTTTAGAAGCTTACAAACAAGCAAACGGTGTTGCTCTAAAAATGGTGAAAGATGAGCATTTTACTGTAGATGAAAAAGATAGGGTTGTACTTATCACAGAAGAGGGGATCACAAAAGCTGAAGAGCTTTTTGGAGTTGAGAACCTTTATAGTGTTGAGAACTCGACACTTTCACACCATTTGGATCAAGCACTAAAATCAAATTATCTTTTTGAAATCGATGTTGATTATGTTGTCAATGAGGGTGAAATTGTCATTGTTGATGAGTTTACTGGACGCTTAAGTGAAGGTCGTAGATTTTCAGAAGGTCTGCATCAGGCACTTGAAGCAAAAGAGGGTGTAGAGATCAAGCAGGAAACACAAACACTTGCAGATATTACATTTCAAAATTATTTTAGAATGTACGACAAGCTCTCAGGAATGACTGGTACTGCTCAGACAGAAGCAACAGAATTCGCTCAGATCTATAACCTTGATGTTGTTTCGATTCCTACAAATCTTCCAGTTGCTCGTGCTGATTTGAATGACCTTATCTATAAAACTGAACTTGAAAAATTTGATGCAGTTGTAGAAAAAATAAAAGAACTTGCAACAAATGGTCAGCCTGTTCTCATCGGTACAGCATCCATTGAAAAATCTGAAAAACTGCATGAATTTTTGAAGAAACAGAAGATTGCACACACAGTTTTAAATGCAAAAAATCACGCGCAAGAGGGTGAGATTATTAAATTTGCTGGACTTAAAGGTGCGGTGACTATTGCTACAAATATGGCTGGACGTGGAGTTGATATTAAAGTTAGCCAAGAGGTCAAAGATCTTGGTGGTTTATATATCTTAGGAACTGAAAGACATGAAAATCGCCGTATTGATAATCAGCTCCGTGGACGTTCAGGTCGTCAGGGTGATCCTGGAACAACTCAATTTTATCTTTCACTTGAAGATAGTCTTCTTCGTATTTTTGGTTCAGATAAGATCAAAGCTATTATGGAAAGACTTGGTGTTGAAGATGGCGAGTTTATAGAATCAAAAATGGTAACACGTGCGGTTGAAAAAGCGCAGAAAAAAGTAGAGCAGCTTCATTATGAAGGGCGTAAACAGATTGTTGAGTATGATGATGTAGCCAATGAGCAAAGAAAAATCATCTATAAATTTAGAAATGAGCTTTTAAATCCTGAGTATGATACAGCCGCAAAAATTGATCTTATCAGAGAAGAATATCTTGTAAGTTTACTTATCGAGTGTACTATATTTAGTGGAAGTGCTCCAGAAGATTTTAATCTTGAAAAACTCTCTCTTATGCTAAGAGAAGAGATCAATTTTTCTCTAGATAGTGAATCACTTAAATCACTTAATTATGATGATCTTTATGCAAAACTTCTTTTGGATATTAAAAACTTCTATGATGACAAAATGGCTGTCTTGGATGAAACACTTAGAAGTGATGTTGAACGAGAATTTTATCTAAAAACTTTAGATACTGCTTGGAGAGAGCACCTTTATACGATGGATAATATGAAAACGGGAATTCGTCTTCGTGCCTATAATCAAAAAGATCCTTTAGTCGAGTATAAAAAAGAGAGTTATAATCTTTTCAGCGAATTGGTTGAAAATATCAAATATAATACAGTAAAAACGCTTCATATTATTCAATTTCAAATGAAAGCAGCTGAAGACGAAGTTGCTGAATTTGCACGCCAAGAAGAGGCTGAAAGAGAGCAAGAACTCTCTCAGTTAGATCTTAATAAACATGATAATGATGATTTGATGGTAGATAAAAAAACGGCTAGAAATGACCTTTGTCCTTGTGGAAGCGGTAAAAAGTATAAACAGTGTTGTGGTGTGAGTGGTCCGAAAAAAGGTGTATTTGCGTCTTGAATACAAATATCATTCCCTATCTTGTCAAGCGCTTTTTACGCTTTGACAAAGAACAGCCTTTTATCTTTCTCTCGGCACTTTTAGCATTTCTAGGTATTACTCTTGGTGTTATGGTTCTTATTATTGCTATGGCCCTTATGAATGGTTTTGACAAAGAGTTTAAAAATAAACTTACTGTTATGAACTATCCTCTTACAATTCTTCCAAAATTTGATGGTTCTGTAAATGAAGAGCTATTATCAACACTTACAAATAAATTTCCAAATCTTGATTTTAGTCCTTTTGTTATGTCTTCTGTTATGACAAGAAGTGGTTCGACACTTGAAGGTGGTTACATCTTTGGAGTTGATTTTAAAGCAGAATCAAAAGTCAATAGCATATTTAAAAAAGCTGTTGAAAACAAAACTTATCCAAAATTTAGTGTTATCATCGGTAAGCCTCTTCAAGAAGAGTATCAGATCCAAAAAAATGATAAACTGATGTATATTTTTACGCAGGTTGAACCAGGTGGACTCTCTGTTACTCCAAAGATAAAAAGATTTACAGTGAGTGACTTTTTTGATTCAGGATTGATCGCTTATGATAAAGCGTACAGCTACACCGATATAGAGTCTTTACAAAAAGTTCTCTCAGTTCCTTTAGATCGATATGATGGTATTCACATCTATTCTCCTCATCCTGAAGAAGATATCAAAAAGATAGGAAAGATATTACCTGATACTGTCATTGTAAAAGGTTGGTGGCAAGATAATACAAACTTTTTTGCGGCACTTGCTTTAGAAAAGACATCACTCTTTATTGTATTGATGTTATTAATTCTTATCGCATCGATTAATATCATCTCTTCACTTCTTATGACAGTTATGAATAGACGCTCTGAGATCGCTCTTTTACTCTCACTTGGGGCTTCTAAGATAGAGATTAAAAAAGTATTTTTATATCTTGGTATTGTTATAGGAATCGGTGGGATTTTAACCGGTGTTATTTTAGGACTAAGCGGTATTTGGATTTTGAGTACATTTGATATCGTGCATCTTCCAAAAGACGTTTATCCGACGACGACACTTCCATTGGACCTAAGTGTTCTTGACTTTGCTATCATCGTTTTTGGTGCTTTCTTTATTGTTATTCTTTCTTCTTACTATCCTGCTAAAAAAGCAAGTGAAGTAGACATCCTCACTGTTTTAAGAAACGAATAGCGGTTTTCTTTACTCTTTCTTACTACTCGGAGAAAATAACTCTACGGGTAGTAACAACGCTCTTTTAATAATGTTGAGCGGTGCAATAATCATATCTTTCGCTACTGTTGTACTGACATCTGGATCATAAATACTTCCCGTGACTTTGAGTGAAGTTGAAAGACTGTCTTTACCAAAAAGTATATAGCCAACGATAGGAATTTTGGATGCTTTAGATCCCAAATCTGTTTTTAAGTTCATATCAAGATCTAGTGTATCGGTTCTTAAGTTCATTGTGCCTTTTCCGTAGATCTTGATCTCTTTAGATGTGAGGGATAGGTCACTTAAATCATATAAACCTTTTTTGGCAGTAAATCCAACATACATATTCTCTACATGTAAGCCTTTTTTAGAATAATCAGGCACACTAAAAGTGACAAGTGATGGAACTGTATTGACAAAGGCAAAAACATTATTCAAGGCTTTGTACTCTTTTAAAATTGTATTTTTAATCTCAATAATCCCTGAAAAGTCCTCAAATGCTCCATTAAATGTAAAAGAGAGTGCGCCTTTGGAAAATTTGGATGTAGCGAAGAGTTTTTCCATAAAGAGATCATCAAAGTTTGATCCGTGAAGATAGAAGAGACCATATTTATTGAGATTAAAAGAAGCATTTCCTTTTTGATGCTTGAGTTGTGCTGTGATTTCTGAATTAAAAAACTGTACATCTAATGTGTCTGCAAGCATTTTTCTGTCCTCTTTATAGTAGAGGTAGCTATTTCTTGCTTTTAAAATGATGGGCATACTCTCTTTTGAATCTGTATTTATTTTATGCTCATCACTAAACTTTACAAATTCTGGAATATTAAAACCTATATTATCTGATTTGATTTTAATCTCTTTATTTGCTATTTCCATTTGAAAATCATCATTAATTTTAAACTCTGTTTTCTTTGGAGAGTAGGAGCCATTGAACATGTAAGTATCTAGGGGTTTATTCTCTTTTACAAGAAGTTTATATGGATATTTGAGTGTTCCGCTAAAAAATAAATTATCATCTTGGCTAGTAGAAGCGATAGTGAGACTTCCATTTGTGATATTGTAATCCTTAAATAATGGAATGTTTTTATAAATTTTACTAAAATCTTCACATCGCAGGGCCCATAAATCATTCTCTTGTAAAAGGAGTTTTGTATTATATTTGTTCATGAAAATTTCAGTATCAGTATCTTTTTTACTTATGCTCAGTGTATATGTTTCATTTTTATTAAAAAAACTTTTTAAAAGTGCATTTTTGAGATTTACTTTTTGTAAGACTATACTCCCTGTACTTGTATTTGTATCATAATCAACAGCAAAATTAGAACTCAGTTGATCAGTAATATTGATGTTAGTATTAGCTATTTTTATTTTTCCCGTATCGAGGGTCAACTGCATTGGACTTAAGATCGCTTTATTATCTTTTATTTTTAGTGCAATTTTATTTGCTGCATTTATTTGTATTTTTTTATCATATTTGATAGAAACCGGAAGAATCGCTTGATCGAGTTTGATTGTCTTATATTGTAGTTTTGTGATATCAAGGTTGAGATTGGCAGTGAGTTTATCAAGGTTGACATCGCCCCATAAAAAGCCTGTAAGTTTATCAGATACAGAGACTTGGAATCTTGAGAGTTTTGCATAAAGTGTTTCTAAATTGACTTTCATATTGAAAGCATCCAATCTTACTTCATCTCCTTTATGATCAAAGAGAAGAGGGGAAACACTGATATTATCCTCTTTTGGTGTAATAAAATATGTAAGATGTGCTTTGGCCTTATTTGGTTTTAAAAGGAGGCTGGCAAAATTCATTTTATTAATATCTATTTCTATCTTTCCTACACTCTTATTTGGATTAAGAGTTCCACTTACATTTGTATCTATACTGTCTTTATAAGAGAGTTTGAGTCTTTTAATATCTATCTGTGAACCTTTTAGAGTAACAAATCCATTTGAAGCATCAAGATTCATATTTCTATATAAAAATGTTCCTTGCCCAATTGTGAAGTTCCCATCCACATTCGTATCTGAACTTTCAAGGCTTACATAGATAAAAAGATTTGTATCTACTTTAGAGCTAGTTTGAATGAAGGGAATATTTACTTTGTATGTTTTTAAGAGATTTAAAACATCACTATCAAGCGAAAGCAGATCTTGAAGGTGTAAGGTCAATAGATATTTATCTGGATTAAAATCAATATCTGCATAGCTATTATTGAGATCTTGATTATGAAATTTCCCATTTTTAGGACGTATATGCAAGATTCCTTTCTCAAAAATGAGATTTGTACTTGAGGTGATAATGGGTGCTAATCTAGTATCAAAGGTATATTCCAAAGCATTAAAATCAGCATCTACATAGATATATTGCATTATCTCTTCAGGTTTGAGAAGATTGACACTTCCATATAAAGTTTTCAGATTTGTATCTTTGACTTTCGTAGCATCATATATCCACTTATTGATATCTTTAGGGATATTTAAAATTTTAACAATTTGGGGCAGATTATCGATACTTTTGTGTGACTCTGCAGTGTAAAAAAGCTTGTTGGTATTCATATACATGTAGAGCGTGAGATTTGCATCATGTAGAATCTCCATATGGAGTTTGCTTGTTATTTCTTCCTTAGTATTATCAATAATGGCTACACCATGAATGTGAAATTGCTCTTTACTGTCTTCAAATTGATTAATATGAACAATAGAACGATCCTCTTGTGCCTCTATTTTACATAAAGCTTTTATCTTTTCAGACTTTATGGAAAGAAAACTATTTTCACCTATTTTATATCGAAATGAGATATTTACATCATTGATAGTAATCTTTTTAATATCAATTTCTTGCACTAGATCAGAGAATTCATACACATTTCGTAAAATATCAAAAGCATTTTTGAGCTTTTTTTGATAATTTAATTCTATTTTTTTCTTCTTAGATGTTTTTATTTCAATGCTTTGTGCTGTGACGATAAGTTTTTGATCCCATTTTATGTATAATTTCTCGATATTAATCGATGGAAATTTTAAACTTTTAATTTCAATACCGTTGATTACAGATATAAAAATTATTACAAGAGATAAAAATATGAATAAAAAAAAGCTTACTATAATTGAATGGAGCTTTGAGATTGCGCTGCTGATACTTATTTCGTTCATGTACTACCTAAATATGACTATTGTAACCCCAAAAACGGTTGTGATACCAAGTGGCTCTATGAATAAGATTATAACACAGCTATCTGAACAAAACTATAGTGTTACAAGGGTTGATGCCGTTTTGATACGATTTTTTGGTAGGCCACAAAAAGGGCTTATTGATTTGAATGAAACTGTCATGACTCATGCGGACTTTTTATACAAATTAGCTACTACAAAACCTTCTATGGAAGATGTTACTCTTATACCAGGTGAAACGACTTATATCTTCTTAAATCAACTCGCCGAAGAACTTCATTTAAATAGAGAGCTCTTACAGAAAAATTATGATAAATATACCCATTATAAAGAGGGGCAATTTGTTCCAGATACCTATCGATTTTCTGTCGGTGTCAATGAAGAGACTCTTATTAAAACACTTTTAGAAAAGTCAAATACAAAGATGATTGAGTATTCAAATAAAGTATTGGGAAAATATAATAAGGAAGAATGGTTTCGATATGTAACAATTGCTTCGGTCATTCAAAAAGAAGCAGGCTCCAAAGAAGAGATGCCACTTGTGAGTTCTGTCATCTATAACCGTATAAAAGAGGGGATGAAGCTCCAAATGGATGGAACATTGAACTATGGAAAGTATTCACACGTTAAAGTCACACATCAAAGAATTACAAATGATAAAAGCTCATACAATACGTATCTAAATAAAGGTTTGCCGGAATTTCCCGTATGTAATGTTGGTTTTGATGCAATAAAAGCAGCTATTTCTCCAGATAAAACATCATATCTCTATTTTGTAAAGGGAAAAGATGGGAAGCATATCTTTAGTTGTAACTATTCTACACACATAAAAAACATACATAATGCTACAAAATGAAACATAAAAAAAAGTTTGAGTGATCTTTCGTTCTCCTTATAGAATAGTTATAGTTGTTAGTGTATCATAAGAGGTGTAAAAAATATGGCCTTTTTATACTTAAAATAACTTGTGTTTGCACAGGTTTACTTAAGTATATGATGCAAGGGCTATAGGCAAACTATTTGAGGAGTCCATTAATGAATCAAGGAAAAAGAGTTGGTATTGTCGGCGCTGGAAATGTTGGTGCGACAGTAGCTTATTCACTTGCAATGCTAGGATCTTGTCACGAGATTATTTTAAGAGATAATAAAATTGACGTAGCTAAAGGGAAAGCTTTAGATATGAGTCAAGCAGCTTCAGCTGTCAGAAGTCATACAGTTGTTAAAGTAGCAGAGGACATGTCTGATCTTACAGATTGTGATGTTGTTGTTGTAACTGCTGGAAGCCCTCGTTTACCAGGGATGAGTCGTGACGATCTTTTGATGATCAATGCGAATATCACCAAAGAGGTTATAAAAGGGATCGCCCAATACTCTCCAAACGCTATTATCATCATGGTTTCCAATCCTCTTGATGCTATGACTTATGTAGCTCTCAAAGAGAGTGGCTTTGATAGAAGCAGAGTGATTGGCATGGCTGGTGTATTAGACAGTTCAAGAATGGCTTCATTTATCCAAGAAAAACTCGGATATGGTGGAGGACAAATACGTGCTTCTGTTATGGGTGGACATGGTGATGATATGGTTCCACTTCCTCGATATTCTACAGTTGCCGGTGTTCCTTTAACTGATGTTTTAAGTGATGCTGAGATTGAAGAGATTGTTGTGCGTACACGTCATGGCGGAGCAGAAATAGTTGGGTATCTTAAAACTGGTTCTGCGTATTATGCACCTGCAAAGGCAACTGGTATTATGGTCGAAGCAATTCTTAAAGATACAAAACAGATCCATCCATGTGCCGTATATCTTGATGGTGAATATGGATATAGTGATGTTGTTTCCGGTGTACCTGTAATGCTTGGTGCAAATGGTGCTGAAAAAATCATTGAAGTAACTTTGAACGAAAAAGAAAAAGAGATGTTCGCAAAATCTTGTTCTTCTGTGCAAACACTTATTGATACACTCAATCAAAATAATTTTTTCCAAGGAGAGTAAGTTTTATGGCAACACGCATTGAAAAAGACACAATGGGAGCTATTGAAGTTCCGATAGACGCATATTGGGCTGCACAAACGCAGCGTTCTGTTGAGAATTTTAAGATCGGTGAAGAGAAGATGCCTTACGAGATTACTCGTGCATTTTCATTCTTGAAAAAAGCTGTAGCTCTTGTAAATAAAGATTTAGGCAAGCTAGATGCTAAAAAAGCAGATGCAATCGCACAAGCGGCTGATGATATGCTTGCAGGAAAACTTGATGATAACTATCCTTTAGTTGTATGGCAAACAGGTTCAGGCACTCAGTCTAATATGAACAATAATGAAGTATTGGCAAATCGTGCGACTGAGATCCTTGGTGGTGATTTTAGAGTTGAGAAATTAGTACATCCAAATGATGATGTAAATAAATCTCAAAGTTCAAATGATACTTACCCAACAGCTTTACATGTAGCGTCTGTTATCTCTGTAGAAGAGCGTTTACTTCCGGCGATCGCAAAGCTAAAAGCAACACTTCAAGCAAAAAGCGAAGAGTTTAGCCATATCGTAAAAATCGGTCGTACTCACCTTCAAGATGCAACACCTTTAACGCTTGGTCAAGAGATCAGCGGTTGGGTAGAGATGTTGAATAAATGTGAAAAAATGATTCAAGTCTCTTTAGAGCCAGTTCGTGAACTAGCACTTGGTGGAACAGCAGTTGGAACAGGTCTCAATGCTCACCCAGAACTTGGTGAACGTGTTGCTAAAAAATTAAGTGTACTTACAGGTCATGATTTCATCACTGCTCCAAATAAGTTCCATGCACTGACTTCTCATGATGCTTTAGTATTTTGTCATGGAGCATTAAAAGCACTTTCAGCAGATATGATGAAGATAGCCAATGATGTCAGATGGTTAGCATCTGGTCCTCGTTGTGGTCTTGGAGAGATTTCAATTCCAGAAAATGAGCCAGGTTCATCGATCATGCCTGGAAAAGTAAATCCTACTCAAAGCGAAGCTGTGACAATGGTTACATGTCAAGTTATGGGGAATGATGCAACTATCGGTTTTGCAGCTAGCCAAGGGAACTTTGAACTCAATGTATTTAAACCTGTTATCGCGTACAATTTTTTACAATCTTCAAGATTACTTGCTGATTCTATTGTTTCATTTAATGACAATGCGGCGGTTGGTATTGAAGCAAATATTGATAAAATAGATCATTATTTAAATGATTCATTAATGCTTGTAACCGCATTAAACCCTTATATCGGATATGAAAATGCAGCAAAAATTGCAAAAACTGCACATAAAAATGGAACAACCCTCAAAGAGGAAGCTGTGAAGCTTGGTTTATTAACTCCTGCTGAGTTTGATAAATATGTTGTACCAGAAGATATGATAAGTCCAAAAGCATAATTAAATTTAAAAAGGAGAAGTAAATGAATATACATGAATATCAGGCAAAACAAATTTTTGCTAAATACGGTGTTCCAACACCAAGAGGTATCGTTGCAAATACACCAGATCAAGCAGTGAGAAATGCATCTGAGCTAGGTGGAAAAATTTGGGTTGTAAAAGCACAAATTCATGCTGGTGGGCGTGGATTAGGCGGTGGTGTAAAGCTTGCACGTTCACTTGATGAAGTAGGGCAGTTAGCATCAGAAATTCTTGGAATGACACTTGTGACACACCAAACAGGACCTGAGGGTAAACTTGTTCAAAAAGTTTATATAGAAGAGGGCGCTGATATTAAAGATGAACTTTATCTTGGTGTTGTTCTTGACCGCGCACGTGAGATGCCAGTTATCATGGCTTCTACTCAAGGTGGTATGGAGATTGAAACAGTTGCTCATAATAATCCTGAAAAGATTATCAAAGTAGCTGTTGATCCAGCTATCGGTTTTCAAGGTTTTCATGGCCGTGAGTTAGTTTTTGGTCTTGGCATCACTGATCCAGTTGAACAAAAGAAATTCATCTCTTTTGCATCTAAACTCTATAAACTTTATATGGAAAATGATGCAGAGATGATCGAGATCAACCCTTTAATCAAAACTGGTTCAGGTGATTTCTTAGCACTTGATGGAAAAATGGGATTTGATGATTCAGCTCTTGGACGTCATCCGGATATCGAAGATATGCGTGATATTTCTGAAGAAGATGCTGATGAGAGAGAAGCAAGTCGTTACGGCCTTTCATACATCTCTTTAGATGGTGAAATTGGTTGTATGGTAAATGGTGCTGGTCTTGCGATGGGTACAATGGATACTATCAATTATATGGGTGGAACACCTGCAAACTTTCTTGATGTAGGCGGTAAAGCGAATGCTGAAACAGTGGCAAAAGGTTTTGAAATTATTCTTAAAAACCCAAAAGTAAAAGCAATATTTGTTAATATCTTTGGTGGAATTGTTCGTTGTGATCGTATTGCAAATGGTATTTTAGAAGCGACTAAAATGGTTAATGTCCATGTACCAGTTATTGTTCGTCTTGATGGTACAAATGCACCTGAAGCTGCTGAAATATTAAGAAATGCAAACATTCCAAATGTTATTGCAGCAGATGATTTAGCAGATGGTGCAGCTAAAGCTGTAGCTGCAGCGAAAGGAGAATAATTTAGATGAGTATTTTAGTAAACAAAGATACAAAAGTTATCGTTCAGGGTTTCACAGGGAAAGAGGGTTCTTTTCATGCTGAGCAATGTTTAGCATATGGTACGAAAATTGTTGGTGGAGTTACACCAAACAAAGGTGGTCAAATCCATCTTGGTCAGCCTGTATTTAATACAGTTTCTGAAGCTGTTAAAGCAACAGGTGCTACAGTAAGTATGATCTTTGTTCCACCTGCTTTCGTTGCTGATGCTGTTATGGAAGCTGCTGATGCTGGAATCGAACTCGCAGTAGTAATCACTGAAGGTGCGCCGGTTCGTGACATGCAAGCTGCAAAAGCGTATGCTACTAAGCATAATATGAAAACGATAGGACCAAACTGTCCTGGAATTATTACAGCTGAAGAGTGTAAAATCGGAATTATGCCTGGTATGATCTTCAAAAAAGGAAACGTTGGACTTATCTCTAAGTCTGGAACGTTGACTTATGAGGGTGCAAATCAAGTATGTAGAGAAGGTTTTGGTATTTCTACTGCTGTTGGTATTGGTGGAGATCCAATTATTGGTCTTTCATACAAACAACTTTTGCCTCTTTTTGAAGCAGATCCAGAGACTCATGCAATCGTTATGATTGGTGAAATCGGTGGAGATTTAGAGATTCAAGCGGCAAAATTTATAAAAGAACACATCACAAAACCTGTCGTTGCATTTATTGCAGGACAAACAGCTCCTGCTGGTAAGCGTATGGGGCACGCTGGCGCTATCGTGAGTGGTGGTGCTGGAACAGCAAAAGAGAAAATGGAAGCACTAGAAGCGGCTGGTGTTAAAGTTGTTGTTTCTCCTGCTGAGATTGGTAAAGCAATCGCTGAAGTTTTGGGAAAAAAATAAGATGCTTCAAACTTTTGAGGTCAATAATATTAGATGTGGAGGTTGTGCAAACACAATCACAAAAGCTCTCGAATCTGAGGGCTTTTCGGACATCGAAGTTGATCTCTCGTGCGAGCCTCGTAAGGTAACAGTAGATATCGTTGATGAGGCGCTGGTAGCACATTTTAAAGCAATTTTAAGAAACTTAGGCTATCCTCTAACAGATGAGGAAAATGGTTTTATAGATTCAACCACCCTTAAGGCAAAGAGCGTAGTCTCTTGTGCTATTGGGAAATTTTCGGATAACAAAAAGAAGAAATAATTAAACTTGTAAAGAAGGAGTATATATGGCATCTGCTATGATTGAATACCCAGGTAATGTACCTGTATGGGTTAATACGGATAATTGTAAGGCATGTGATATTTGTGTATCTGTTTGTCCATCTGGCGTACTTGGTATGCGTTATGATTCTACATCAACACTTGGTGCGATGATCTCAATAGATCATCCTGAAGCTTGTATTGGCTGTAATGAGTGTGAACTCACATGTCCTGATTTTGCTATTTATGTAGCTGATAAAAAAGAGTATAAATTTGCTAAATTGACAGACGATGCAAAAGAACGTCAAGCTGCAATTGTTGCAAACAACTATATGTCACTTGATATACAAGGAGTTAAATAATGGCGACTAGAGAAGTTATTTCAAACGGTAATGAATTATCAGCATTAGCTGCAAAAGATGCAGGATGTAGATTTTTCGGTGGTTACCCGATTACACCATCAAGCGAAGTAATGCACGAGATGTCTGACTTAATGCCAGAAGTCGGTGGTGTGTGTATTCAAATGGAAGATGAGATTGCTGGTGTTGCAGCTGCTATCGGTGCTGGAATGGCTGGTGTTAGAACAATGACAGCTACTTCAGGCCCTGGTATTTCACTTAAAGCTGAAAACTTAGGTCTTGCTCAAATGACTGAAGTACCATTGGTTGTTGTAAACGTTATGCGTGGTGGTCCATCAACTGGTCTTCCAACTCGTGTTTCTCAAGGTGATGTTAGACAAGCAAAAAATCCTTCACATGGAGATTATCGTTCTATCACTTTATGTGCTGGTTCTTTAGCTGAATGTTATACAGAAACTGTAAGAGCATTCAATCTTGCTGATAGATTTATGCAACCAGTATTTGTACTCCTTGATGAAACAATTGGTCACATGCATGGAAAAGCTATTCTTCCAACAGAAGAAGAAGTTGCAGCAGGTATCGTTCCTCGTAAATCTTTTGATGGAGCTCCTGAAGATTACCTTCCATATGAGTGTGAGGCAGATCAACCAGCAGTACTTAATCCAATGTTTAAAGGTTATAGATACCACTTTACTGGTCTTCACCATGATGCTAAAGGTTTTCCAACTGAAGAGATCGAAACTTGTCGTAAACTGATTCAACGTCTTGAAGATAAAGTTATGATGCACACAGATGAATTAGAACTCAATGAAGAGTTTATGCTTGATGATATGACTGGTGCTGAGGGTGAAGTTCTTATTATCGCTTATGGTTCAGTTTCTCTTGCAGCAAAAGAAGCTATTAGACATTTAAGAGCAGCGGGAATCAAAGCGGGACTATTTCGTCCAATTACTTTATGGCCAAGTCCAGCTGAATCTATTAAAAAATATACAGATTTGATTAAAAATGTACTTTGTGTTGAGTTAAATATTAGACAATACACAGAAGAGATAGAACGTGTTTCTGGAAGATTAGATTTACAAGGGCTATATAAAGTTAATGGCCGTCCAATTTCTCCAAATGAAATCGTAAATAAAGTTAAAGAGGTATTCTAAGATGGCATTTAATTATGATAAGTATTTAAGACTTGAAAAAATGCCAACACTTTGGTGTTGGGGATGTGGTGATGGTGTTATTTTAAAAGCTTTCGTAAGAGCTATTGATAAACTTAACATCAATCCAGATGACGTCTGTGTTGTTTCTGGTATTGGATGTTCAGGAAGATTCTCTTCTTACGTAGATTTCAATACAGTTCATACAACTCACGGTAGAACAGTTGCGTTTGCTACTGGTATTAAACTTATGAATCCAGATAAATATGTTATTTGTGTTGCAGGTGATGGCGATGCTTTAGCAATTGGTGGTAATCATACAATTCACGGTTGTAGAAGAAATATTGATATTACTATGATTATTATCAATAACTTTATTTATGGTCTTACAAATTCCCAAACTTCACCAACAACACCACAAGGGATGTGGACTGTTTCTCAGAAGTCTGGAAATATAGATCCAACTTTTAACGCAACAGATTTAGCAATCGCTTCTGGTGCTTCTTTTGTAGCGCGCGAGACAATGCTTGATCCTAAAAAACTTGAAAAAGTTTTCGTTAAAGCAATTGAACATAGAGGTTTTGCATTTTTAGATATTATGTCTAACTGTCATATTAACCTTGGTCGTAAGAACAAAATGGCATCAGCTATGGAAAACTTGGGCTGGATCGACAGTATTACTACTCCACTGAAAAAGTGGGAAGCACTTCCTGAAGAAGAAAAGTTGAACGTTTTTCCTACAGGTATCTTAAAAGAAGACAAAATAGTTCGTGAGTATTGTGATATGTACCAAGATGTTATCGATTTCCATCAAGGTAAACGTAAAACGATTACGCAAGACGATTTTGCTAAAAAGATATAAGGAGACACAATGGCTAGAAATTTAATGAGATTTACAGGTGTTGGCGGACAAGGTGTTCTTCTTGCAGGTGAGATTTTTGCAGCTGCAAAAATTAAAGCTGGCGGTGAAGGTTTAAAAACTGCAACATATACATCACAAGTTCGTGGTGGACCAACTGTTGTTGATATAACTCTCGATGATGAAGAGATTTTTTACCCTTATGCAAATGAGGGTGAAATTGATTTTATGCTTTCTGTTGCACAAGTGAGCTATAACTCGTTTAAAAGTGGAGTTACACCGGGTGGAACGATCGTTGTTGATCCTAACCTTGTTCATCCATCAGAGCAAGATAGAAAAACATGGAAAATATATGAGATTCCAATTATTACAATAGCAAAAGAAGAGGTTGGTAATGTTATTACTCAATCTGTTGTTGCTCTTGCAATTGCAAATACTATGCAAAATGCTATTGATAAAAAAATTCTTGTAGATACAATGCTTTCAAAAGTACCTGCAAAAGTTCATGCTGCGAATTTAAAAGCATATGAGCTTGGTGAAAAATACGCTAACGAAGCAATGAGTAAATAATATAACTCATTAAATCTTCAAAGTAGTCCCTTCGGGGAAACTACTTCTTTTATACTTTTATACTCTCCCAAAAAAAATCTACATGCTTTTCAAACTGACTTGAAAGATTAGATGTTGAAAGATTATCTATTCGTAGTAAGGTTACATGTAAACGTAAATAAAAAAGTGGGGCGATAAATTCATGCGCCATTAAAATTGGATCAGAAGATCGAACAATTCCATTTTGCATTAGTGTAAAAAATATGCTAGAGAGCACCTTAATATTCTTATTATGAAACTCATTCAAAAATCCTTCCCTTAATACTTTGTTTTGTAAAAGCTCAATCATCAATATTCTAAACAAACTTTCTTGTGTTTTATCAAACGTAACTAACTTATATTCTGTTACAAATTTTTGTAAATACGATTTTGGATTATTGAGCTGAGCAGAAGTCAGAGCAGGGCTGCCATCATTACTAAAAGGTGAATTAAATATCTCTGATGCTACACAAAGAAAAATATCCTCTTTATTTTTAAAATGATTATACAACGCACTCTCTCGAATACCAACTGCAGAAGCTATCTTTCTTACAGAAGCATTCTTATATCCAAGTTCTGAAAACAGTTTCATCGAAGCATTAGTGATCTTCTCTTTTGTAGATAATGTTTGATTTGAGTCCCTATTCTCAGGCATTGAAGCCTCCTTACATGTAAGCTATATGAACAAACGTTCTTTATTTTAAAATTATATATGAACAACTGTTAATATATTCTTATAGAAAAAAAGAACAGTTGTTCATATCCACATCAAATATTAGACTTATCCTTTTTTAGTTATTATTTCGCAGGTACAATGAGTTGATGCTTGATTTATTTCAAGAGGAAAGTCTGGGCTACCGTAAGACAGGGTTCCATTTAACGAATGGCCGCAGTAATGCGAGGGAAAGTGCAACAGAGAATAGACCGCCATTCTTAGGAATGGTAAGGGTGAAACGGCGGTGTAAGAGACCACCAGTATTTATAGTAATATAAGTAGCTTGTAAACCCAACCTGGTAGCAAGAAACAGATGGTTAGCGTCTTACAATGCTACTGTTTCGCTAGAGTTGATTTGTAAAAATCAAAGTAGATTAATATCACTATAACAAAACCCAGCTTACCGTTGTGCCTATACTTTTAAAGCCCTATTATAGGGAGTTTAAAGACTCTTCTTTTTTTACTGTGACCGTATTGTGACCACCAAACAGCGAAAAATTAGAGCCTAAACTATTCAGATCCGCATCAATTACAGAAGCATAATGCTGTAAAGTAACCTTTGCAGTTGAATGACCTAATAAACCAGCAAGCTCATTTAAACTCACAATTTTCTCTTTTAACATGATCGTTGCAAATGTGTGACGAGTAGCATATAATCTTAAACGTCTAACATTAGCTTTTTCAGTTACATGTAACCATTGAGATCTCAACAAACTTGAATCATCTATATAATCAAACAAAAAGATATTATTTGTCTTAATAGACTTTACAGAATCCAAAATCTCTTTTGAATATGGAACTTTACGGATTGCATTTCCCGTTTTACCATTTCCAATAATACCCTTTGAACGTGTACGTTTTATGTGGATATATCCATCATCTTTAAAATCACCTATCTGTAAGCCTAGTATCTCGCCTGAACGCATACCCGTATTAAATGCAATGAGCAAATAAGGTCTTATAATTCCATCAGCTACAGAAAGAATCTTATAAACCTCTTCACGGCTATAATATTCAATAGGGTGTTTTATATCAGCTCTTAACCTGATATTTAAAGCAGGATTGTTTTCAATGACACCATCATCAACAGCAAGTTCAAAAATCTCTTTAATACAAGATTTATATGAATTTTTACTTTTGCTTTTCATATCTAATGAAGTCAAATATTGCTTTACATGTAAACGTGTAATTTCATCAATATTTCTATCTCCAAAATACTCAATAACTCTCTTCCAATAACCACACTTTAAAAAGTAAGTTTTATTATCTTCTTTACTTTCTAAAAAGATATTTCCATAATATCGAAACGTTTTAGGCTTCTTTTTATAAATATCGCCTGAAACAATTTTATTTAATAATTGAGGTATTATTTGACGTTCTACAAGCTTAATATTTTCAGAAGTATTTTTAAGTTTTGTGGACTTTCTAAAACGTTTTCCATCAACATAATAGTTAAGCCAAATAACATCGCCTCTTAAAAAATATGTTGTCATTTTGTTACCTTTAGAAGTAACAGCCTTGTTATGCATCAGAATAATAACCTTTAGATCATAAAATTATCTAAGTTAATTTGAACTTCCTCAAAATTAACTGGAGGCGTAAGAGCTTCTATATCTTTTGGATTAATCAATATTCGATTATCATGAGGCATTTTATAAACAGCTAAAGAACCACTTTTTATATGTTTACGAAACCAAGAAGCAGAAAGACCGGTATACTCAACTGCTTTTTTTATTGTGATTCTGTTTATCAATTTTGTAACCTTATTTAAAAATAAATGATATAATTCTTTTTGTGAATGCACTTATTTATACGTTCGATGGAGCGGCAAGCCGAAGGTTGAGGGAAGTAATTAGCCCTTGACCTTTTTTTTTGCCCTCCAAGAATGTATATTTAGGGGGTCTTTATGGATAAGCTTGCATTCACAATCTTGCTTATGTGCATTTTTGCACCACTAATTTATTAGTGTCAGGGGGTTTTTACCCCTTGATCCCCTCAGATAACTTATTAAACAATTTAAAAAATAAATCATATTTCTCATTAGATTCACGTAATAAATGAGCCTCAGCAAGTAAAGAAAGATGCTTTTGCATAGACAAAGGTATCTTTATAGGATTAGAATGCCAACGATTAACAGAACCCTCAGAAACACCTAAAATTTCAGATAATCTTTTTTGAGAAACATTTAATAAATCACAAACACCATCAATTTGATTATGACTATTAAATGAATTTTCAAAAGTCATACCCTTTTTAAATACACCAATATCTAAATTAATCATCAAAACACCTCTTTAAAATTTTCAGAAATATTAAAATACTTATCAGGAATCTGTTTTTCTAATATAGAAACAAATTCTAAAAAACGAAATTTAAAAAAATTATTTTGATAAATACCATCACGATGAGATAAATCAGAATCAAAATAAATACAATTAACCTCATAAACTTCAACATCAGCAAAAGAATATGAATAAATACCACGAATCACAAAATACTGACCATCAAGAAAAAAAAGAACATCATATAAATATGAAAACTTAGTAGTATTATGAAAAACACCAATAGACTTAAAAAAATTAATCATTAGAACACCTTTTCAGCATAAATTCTGTCAATAAGTTTTTCATCCCACGCACTGAAATATCTTAATGAATTTTCTACATGTAAAATATTTTCAAGCTGATTGACGATTAAACCACGTTCGCACATGAGCTTATGAGTCACTCTATAGTGATCTATATTTGCAGTATAAAGATCAAGAGAGTAAAAATAATTATAAAGCTCTAAATTGCCCATTTCGTGAGGTTGTTTTTTGAATTTAGAAAGTGAGCCATTTATTAAAATAAACTCTTCCCCATCGATCACAATATCGATAAATCTTTGTTTTTGAACTTCAGCAAATTTAATAGGCTCAAATTCATAATTAAAATATGAATGTTCGTCAGCATCGATATCATCACGCCATTTATGATCTGAAAATCTGCTAAGAATTGGCTTTGGAACATACAAAGAGCCAAAATCATTTTCTATATGCGCAATAGCGTTTGTTGTAGTATCTCGCCATACTTGCACACGATCTTCATTTATTGCAGTTGTAAGATTACGAAGTGTATATTTACCATGTAATTTACGATATACCTCAAGAGATGCAAAAGTGCGTGAAGTGTAAAATCTTGATATCCCATGATACACATACCAAAGAGAAAGAGCCGTAAGATTGTCACTATCTTCACGAAGATCATCAAGAGTTTTTAAAATATATTTCATAAGATAATTCACTGGATTGTTAACATTGAGTTCGATTTTAGCTGGAGGAGTAAGAGCTTCGATATCTTTTGGATTAATAAGAATTCTACTATCGTGAGGCATTTTATAAACAGCTAAAGTACCGCTTTTAATATGTTTACGAAACCAAGAAGCAGAAAGACCGGTGTACTCAACAGCTTTTTTTATTGTGATTCTATTAATCATTTCCAACAACCATTAATAAAATTATAATCTCTTGCTGTACCTAATTGATAAACAGTCATAATACGATTAAAATCAATTACTTTAAATTCATTACACCAAATAACAGTTTCAAATAAATTAATTTCTAAACCAATTTGAAATTGTAAACGACCTTTATAAACACCAAGATATGTAACAAAATCATTAAAAAAATTATTCAAAGTAGTTTTACAATCAGGTGTTAAAAGAAAATCTCCAAGAAAAATATTTTGTTTTTCAATTAAAAAAATATTATCCTGGTTAAAAACATTTATCAAACCAATTTTAGAATCAATTAAAGAAATTGGAAAATTCATATCAAACAGCCAAAATATCAGAATATAAAGAAGCTTTAATCGGCTCAGCAATTAAAAGACCTCTGTCAATCATTAGATTGTGCGTGTGAACATAATGATTTATATCTACAATTTCAATATCAATGTTTTGAAAATATTGATACAAGTCAAAATCACTCATCTGATACGGTTGTTTTTTAGGTTTTATAAGAGAACCGTTAATTAAAATAAACTCTTCGCCATCGATGACAACATCAATAAATTTGTCTTTTTTATGTTCTACGAATTTAATAGGCTCAAATTCATAATTGAAATAAGAATGTTCATCAGCATCAATATCATCACGCCATTTATGATCTGCAAATCTGCTCAAAATAGGTTTTGGAACATACAAAGAACCGAAATCATTTTCAATATGAGCGATTGCATTAGTTGTTGTATCTCGCCATACTTGAACACGATCTTCATTTATTGCAGTTGTAAGATTACAAAGCGTGTATTTACCGTGTAATTTGCGATAAACCTCTAATGATGCAAACGTACGTGAAGTGTAAAATCTTGATATACCGTGATACACGTACCAGAGAGAAAGAGCCGTTAAATTATCAGAATCTTCACGTAAATCATCAAGAGTTTTTAAAATATATTTCATAAGATAATTTACAGGATTATTAACATTGAGTTCAATTTTTGATTGTGGAGCATGGAATAAGCGATTAATAGCTCTAACAAAAAATTGAATATTATCTTCAGGCATAAAAAAACTGATATGTAAATGTGGTGTACCGTCTTTGTGAGGTTCAGTTACACGAAAATAATGACGTTCATCTTTTAAAATTTTTTTGTAAGAAATATCATCAAAAAGCTTTTTTAAAAGCTTTGAAAGTTCCTTAGATGCGTTACGAGGAGAATATTTATCAATATTTTCATCAGTGTTTAAAATTCTTAATTTTTTACCCGTAAGAGGATGTTTACAAACAGTAATTACAGAACGTCCACCAAACTTTCTATTTTTAATCAACTTACCTTTAAATGACTTCATAGGATGCCATACACTCGGCAAAGTGAGCGTTAAAAAGAGATTTGAAAGATTTTTACTTTGTGCATATTCATACACAGACCACGCACGATGCTGAAGCTCTGCTATATATCTATCAGAATTTACATAGCTATTGGCTACGAAATTTTTAAAAGGGATTAATTTATCATCTATCATAATGCCATGTGATGCCATAAAAGCCTTATTAGCTTTAATTTTATATTTTGCTTTCTCAAGCATTTGATTTGTCATGCCGTACATTGTCACTCCTTAAATTTTTACCGATAACTTTTTATAGATAGCCAAGGGCTTCGCTTCGCTTCGCTTCGCTCTTCAGCTTCCTACGTCAGCTATCAATCGCGTAAAGCTTTGCGAAAAATAAATCAATTAATTTTTATATCGGCCTGATTTATTTTGGCACTCTCTAAAGTCGTGTTATTTTCTACGTTTGAAATAAAAATCGCAAATGTAGTTCCATTACGAGACTTTGAAACCCATTTAAACAAATTACCAATATAAGGAATTTGTGCCAATATAGGAATCTCACTATGAGTAAAGCGATTTTGATCATCTTTAATGCCAGCAATCATAAGAGTTTGACCATTTTTTAAATTAATAAAATTATCAATACTACGCTTACTTGTTGTCGGTGTAATAGTTTGATCCAAAATAAGCTCATATTGCATTGCTATATGAAAATAGATAGAATCATCATTTATAGACACATTATCAACATTAATAGTAGTACCAACGTCCTTATAAGTATAATTATTAGCATTGATAGAATTAGAACCATTTACGGACTGACTTTGAGATAAATAAGGAATGTTTGTAGTGATATTTAACTTAGTTTCTTTATTGTCAAAAAGTGACAAAATAGGACTAAATTTTGAATCAATCAAAGACTTACTTTTTAAATCATCAATATAAAAATTTAGCTGCGCTGAACCAAGAGTAAGTAGCAAATTTTGAGAAACTGTCAAATCTTTAATTAAATTGACATAAGATAAATTATTTCCATTATTTTGAGAAAATTTTGTTTCTAATTGTAAACCATATTGTTCAAGATCTGAATCATTGAAAGAAATCATTTGAATCTTAATCTTTTTAGACTTCGTAAGTTGATCCAACATATTTACAAGTTTAAAAATATCATCAGATTGACTTTCAGTAGAATAATAAATAATAGACTTTTTAGACTTTGAAAAAACTATTGTCGGAAAATATTGCTTTGCAACAGTAAGAACAACATCAGGAAGTACATAAGCAGTCTTAATAGAATGAAAGTGAGGCAAATCATCCATCTTGCGAATATAATAAATTGTACCGTATTTATGAAGCTCAAATTTGTTCTTTTTTAAAACAGCTTGAAAAACATTTTGAGTATCTTGATCTTTATAATCATAAGGAAGAATTACATCAAATTTGGTATCCAAACTTTCATCAACAACAATATTCATTTTTGAAGTATTAGAAACAAAACGGACATAATCTGTAAAACTTAAATCTACAAAATCAGAAGCAAAAAGACTATTTAGAAGAAGAAGAATTGACACCGTTAGTCGTAACATAAGAAGTACCACCTTTATTTAAATTAAAATTTGAAAAATCTTGAAAAACAGTTTCAGGAACAGAAACAGCAATCTGTGTATAAAAAGTTGAAATTGTATTTGTATATAAAGGCTTAATATTCATCTCTTCAAAAAATGGCTTTATTTGATCCAATGGAATAGAAATTGAATTATTTTTTAAAGTACAATTTGAAAGAGAACAATTAAAAAACATCAAACGATTTTTAGAATCACTTTTCGGAGGAAGAGAAGAAATAGGAACAACAACAGGACTAGAAACATTATGTTCTAAATCAAAAGTTTTTGATTGATTAATATCAGATAAAACAGTTGCAGAAGTATAAGAGAAAAAATTATAAATTGCGTAGATTAAAGCAAGTAAAACAAGAACAAAACCAATTATATATTTTTTCATAACTAATTCACGTTTAGCAGGTTTACCAGAAACATACATTTTTGCAACATTCATATCAAAAGGAATAGAAAAATGTTTTGTTTTACACTTTTTATAAAATTTAATACAACTATAAAGACCAATTTGAATAGATTTTCTTGATAAAGCTTTCGAAGATGGATAGACTAAATAAAAAAATTCCCCATTTTTTAAATATTCGTTTGGAATTTGATCCATATGCTGGGTAATAATGTGAACTTCATGATGTAAATGCCCATGATAAGTAAGCCACCACACAAGAACATCATTAATCGGCTTTGTAAAATAATGTGCTGCTTCATCAAAAATAATTAAACAGTTAAAAAGACCTAATTTTTTAGCTTCAATAATCAAATCATCATCAGAAAAATTTAAAGTAATTTTAAAATAATGTAATTTTGTCAAATCAGATAAAAAATCTTTAAAAATGAGAGGTTTAATACGTGAAGAAAAAGCAAAATTAAATTGATTAATATTAGTGTAAACAGTATCAAAATATGTTTTAGGTGGTAAAGGTTTTACATAATAACGATACCACTGCATAAAAAAATTAGTTTTTTTCATAACATCATTTTTATACATATTATAAAGAGTTGAAACAGAAAAAAAAGATTTACCAGAACGAGCAACACCAGTAATGAATGAAATAGCCATCTTAAAATCTTATTGTTGAGTAAGTACACCAACTTTAAACAATTCGTTTGAAGTTGTTTCAGCTGAGTGATAAATAATCAATGCAATTTTATAAACCAAAAATGCTATAAGATAAGGACTAAAAATAGCAAAAACATCGTGAAAAGAAGCCATAATACCAAGAGATTGTAAAACTTGCAATGCTATCGTTAAAACTTCATTTGAAAAAGGAATATTATTGATAATATCCAAAACATAGTTAATCTTATTATAAATAAAAACAATAGAATAAACAAAATAGCCCAATACAGCAACGTGTAAAAGAATCAAAGCAATTGAAACAGTAAACTGTAAAGGAACAAAAACAGCTTTAAAAGCTGCACCTTTAAACATCCAGGCAAAAATAGCAGCTAAAATAGGCATTTACTTACTCCTTGAAGAAACTAAAAGATAAAAACTCAAACCAAGAAACGAGATAAAAAAGATCAGATAAAAAAGAAAATAAAAGACGGGATACAAAGGAGAAACAGTTTGACAAATATCCATATCAAAAGGAACAGAAGCAAAACCAAAATTAATATTAGAATGATAAGCACAAGTAGAAACGGGAGTAATTGGCAAATTATTTGCAAAACCATTACTAATAGTGGACTTCACGCCTTCAAGCTGTGATTTTACATCATCATAATTTTTGCCTAAATTTTCCGCAGCAGTTGCCCATTCACTCATCTTATCTTTTGAATCTTGAATAGTTTGCTGAGCAGATACAGCATCAGCAGCATTAAAATTTAAACCGTGATCTATAGAATCTAATTTCGCATTAGTAGCATTTAAATCGGAACGGATACCATCTAATTTAGGAGATAAAGTATCTGTTAAATATTGACCTATACCCGTAGCAGTACCGTTTAAAAGCGTATTTTGATTAATCATTTGATCCAAGCGACTAGTAACACCACTTAAATCAGATGAGCCACTTGATATAGTTGTTGTAACTCCATTAGCATCAGTTGTGCTGATACTAGTTGAATTTTTTGTAGAAGAACTAGAACTATTTGCATCAGCTTGATGTGAAGTTATACTAGTGGATGAACGTGTAACCATTCCAATCATAGCCTCAGAGTTTGGCCATTGACTTTTTGTAATAGTAGTCGAAGGAGAAAACAAACTCGTATTAGGTGTAAAATCATAAGCTTTATAAATAGGTTGAGGAACATTTTTAGAACCGTCAGCGTTAATTGTTGGAGCGGGTACAGTAACAACTTCAACGGGAATAGTAGTGGGATAAGATGCTGAAACACTAGGAGCAGCGGAAGGAGCATCAGTAAGAGCACTAGTTGGAATAGTTACAATTTGCGCAGCACCAGAAGGCGAAACATTTGCAACTGTAGTGGATGAAGAAGAAGAAGAAATCGCACTATAAGAACCATCAGAAGAAGGAGCAGATTTAGTCACAGTTTGACCGTCTACAGAAGAGGAAGTTGTACCAGATAAGGCAGCATATTGACTCTCACTCATTGTACTAACTTTCATAGAACCGCTAGAAGGATCAGGAGAAACATAAGGAGTATTTAAACCAATCCAAGGCGAAGCAGTTAAATATAAACCAGCGTGAATTGCAGCAGCAATGCCAAGAGCAGCAACGGTAGGATTTTTTGTCAAAATAGCAGTACCAAGAGAACCAATTGCAACACCAACACCAGCTAAAACCATATATTTATGGTTAGTTGCATCAGTGGGACTATTATATGTTACTCCATCAATTGGACGATTAGGAAGATATGCGCCAGTAGATGCATTATAAGTGACACATAAAGCAGTAGATTTTAAACAAGCTTGATAAACGTTATCAGAATAATGAACAGCCATTAAATCGCCATCAATTAATCGACTTGTTTCAGTAGGAGGAGGAACGGAACAAACACCATTAGAATCTAACACAGTACCAGAAGGACAAGAAGAAACAGAAATAAAAAAATATCCATTTTCAGTAAATGCACCACCAGCACAAACATCAGAAAATAAAATATTATGACCAGAACCACCAATATATAAAGGTTTTACTATATTTTGATTTGATTGACAAGGATAAGCAACTGGCGGAGCATAATAATAACTAGAATTTGAAATCGAAGTAGCAGTGTAACAATTACCATTAATACAAGCAGTTGAACCAACACCAAAAGCAAACAATGAAGAAAAAGAAATTAAAAAAGCAAATATTAATTTTTTCATATTACATACTTATCAAAAAATTAGAAATTATGTTAAAAATTAAAAAACCAAATATTAAACCAGAGAGAGCCATAAGAGCGTTAAAATTAGAACTAGACAAACCATAAAGTTTTGGATCAAGTGAACACTTGTTAAGAGTAGAATCATAAACATAACCATCATGAAGAGCACCTGCATTGTTAAATGATGAAACACTAATCCAAGAAGTTGAACCACTCGGCAAATAGTTGAAACTAGAATTTGTTACATAATAATCATCAATACAAAGATTTTGAGAATCATATAAATAAGAAGCGTTTAAAGAAATATTTATAAGAAAAAAATAAAAAATAAAAATGATTTTTTTCATGATAAAACCTTTTTTGTATATTTGAATAAAGAAAAAACCAAAAGCATAGGAGAAGAAATTAACAATAAATAAAAACCCAAAGAAGCAAAATAATTAAAAGCAGGATTTGAAGTTATAGAAATAATTGTGAAAGTCATTTTAAACATCCTTGGAACTGTATAAAAATTTAATACCTTGCTCAACACCCAAAGAAGAAATAGCAACTAAAACAAAAATAGAATAAAAACTTGTTAAAGTGGTTATAGTAGAAGAAGAAAGAACATCAACCATTTTAAAAAACCTTTTTAAAGTCATAGGGCAAAAAGCCCTATATTGCGATTACGCAGATTTTGCTTTGCTTAAAGCACGAATACCAAGAGTTACAGCGATAACAACACCGATAACAGTAACAACCAAAGGAACAGCAGAATTAAAAGCTGTCATATCAATAGAACCAGCGAAACCAGTACCTTCTGTATAAGTAACACCAGAAGCGAAAGCATTTGATGCACCAGCACCAACAGCAGAAGCACCAATTACAACTTTTTTGTTAAGTTTTGCAATTTGACGATTAAAGTATTTCATAAGAAACCCCTCTAAATAAGATTTTTGGACTTACAAACTCGAATCTTCAAAACATTGAAATGCAGACGAGAAAAGCCAAATATCAAAACTTACGAGAACCCATTAAACCAGATTTATTTGCATCAACAACAGCAAGAGGACAATAAGCGTCTACAGAAGTTACATTTGCTTCAACTGTTAAATTTCCATCATTTGTGAGGTTGTAATCAAAACATTTAATATTGTATGATGCAAAAGTCGGAAGATTTAATGTTGAATTACTAAGCATAAATTGCGCTTGTATATCATTAGTAGCGGTTCTAAGATTACCGACTTCTTTTGTAGCGTTTGCACTATCTCTTACACCTAAAAACTTTGGAATTGCAATCGCTGTTAATATTCCGATGATTACTATGACAAAAACAAGTTCTATCATTGTAAATGCTGATCGTTTCATTATAAATTTTCCTTTTTTCATTTTAAAGCCTTGATATACCTACATAAACACCAATTAACATAAAAATAAAACAAAACAAAATCAAAATGAAAATCCCAAAAAGATCAAACATAAAAACTTTCCTTTTTGCTGTTTATGTGAAGATTTCATCTTCGGCAACTTACAAGCAGGAAAGGTTTATATGTCTGCCCTGCGACTAATCGAACTATTTAACTGTTATGGGTGCTACGGCTACGCCTTTATCTGCGATGCTTAGACTTTTGGAATTTTTCTTTCATATTTTGTATAATCAAGAGGATTTTTATCAAAAGTGAGAACTGGCATTTTTCTATCAAACTGACACTTAACACCAAAAGCGTCAATAGAGTAGATATAAGGAATTGCAACAAATTTACCAATATGAGGACGTAAAATATCAACATCCTCATGACCTTCGATAAGAACAACATCAGCAGAAATCTTTTTATATCCATCTTCAGACATACCAGAAAACAACACTGTAAGCTCAGTTTGTTCAACTGTTTTACCATCTTTGTTTTTATATTCATTTGGTCTAACTTCCATAAGTTGACCTATCATTTGTAAATTAACTACCATTGTCACTCCTTTAAGTGAAGAAAATTTCACTTAATCGTTAAAGATTAAGTTTTGTAAATCTATATTTGGGATTACTGCGCATCACGAAGCTAAGCGACTTATGACCTTATGTAGACTTATAAAACATAATTTGTGTCACTCTTATTTTTTAACCCTCAAGACTGGAGGAGTGACCGACCAGAAAGAAGGGGAATACATAGTTTTACGCCATAAGGTTCTTTGGGCGTCACGTGACCGACTTATACCAAGCTCAATCGATTGTTTTGTGGTTGCGGGTTGAAAAATTTAGTATAAATTTGTCTAAATCTATTTATTTCTCTTATCTCTTCAAAAGCTTTTTTAGTTGATGCACATGTAATAAACTTTTTTGAAATAAGTAAATTTTCGATATTATTAGTATGTGGAGTGACCGCATTTTGATTAGAAGTTGATATATACTCAACGTAATCGTTTTTAAAATCTATTTCAAGATTAAAAAATGGCTCGATAAGAGCAGGTCTTTTGATTTCTGAAATCTGCATTTGTCACTCCTTATATGCAATAATTGCGTATATTTAAAACTATATCTGCAAATAAATAAAATACAGCTTAAAATATGCAAATATTGCATAATTTAAAAGGAAAAAACGAAATGACAAGAAAAGAACTTGCCGAACTACTAGGAATATCACTAAGAAGCTTAGATAATTGGGAAAAAGAAAAACCTGATCTAGTTAGACTTATTAATCAAGGTATGGCAATAGATGAAAGTATTGAAGAGACTAAAAGACATTTAGAGAAGTTAGAATCTCTCAAAGCAAAAGCCAGTAATGGCAAATTTAATTTAAAGTAGGAAAAAGAATGGAAATATTTTTAATTTTATTAGTAATAGCAATATTCATAAAGCTATATATGAATGAAGTAGAAAAAAAAATCAATAATAATAAAACCAATACTATACAAAATAAAAATATAACATTTTCAACAGATACAGACACAATCTTAAAAGTGATTGCAATAGGAATAGTAATTATTACGGCAATAATGATAAAAGATAAATATGAAGAATACAAAGCAGAACAACAAATAAAACTAATGATGTATGGAACTACCAATGACCTAGAAATAGAAAAAAAGAACAATGAAATGAACAAACAAATGACTGAAATACAAAGACAAACAAATGAAATGATTAAGCAACAAAATCAAATAAATCAAAATATGCAACAAGAAGCAGCAAAACAACAAAGAATGATGCAAGAAAACTTAAAAAAAATGAATCAGAATATAAACCAAGTGGGATATTAAAATGAAAATATTTATATTAACAATAATAACAATAGTAAATTTAAATGCATTAACAATGCAAATCGGTAAAGATCAGGAATATAAAGATTATTTCAATAGACATTTAAAACTAGTGTCAGACTCAGAAATAAAAATATATAACGATAGTAAAAAATTAACATCAAATAGCAGAATAACAGGACAATTTTATATTAATAGAAATTATAATAAAAATGGAATCTATAATATTAATTGCGGTATTTTTCAAGAAATATATAAAGTAGTAAATGAATGTCAATTCTCTATATATGGAGTAAATGGAGTAATGTTTACTAAAGCAAATAGGTTAGAAGAAATGAAAAATTTCAATCCAACTCAAAGCATGATAGAGTGCGAATATAACGAACAATATGGTTTAATGCAAGATTGCCAAGTTAAAATGTATAGATAATAAAATTCTTTTAAAAATGAATTAAATCTATTTATAAGCACCTTCACGAGTTGTTACATGTAAGACTAAAATAACAAGTTTATATTCATACTTTTGATAAATAACTCTATATGAACGAAGTTTCAAGCGATATAAAATCTCTTTTTGACCTTGCAGTTTTTTTATCTTACCTGAAGACATTAAAGAGACCTCATAGCAAGAAGAAAAATTTTGAGCAAAAGATTCTAAAGAATCAAGAATAAAAGCTTGATCTGGTTTATTGATAATCTTTAAGTCTTGTTTTGAAGAACGAGAAAAATCTAAACCATACAAATTAAAGACCTAATTCTTTTCTCATAGCTTCAAGTGAAATTGTAGGCTCATTGGATTCAAGTCTTTTTTCTGCAACTCTCAAATCAAGATAATCAAAATACATCTCAAGAGCATTTGCAATAATATGACTCTTTTTTTCATTAAGTTCTTGAACATAATGATTGATATCATCATTTACAGAAGAGGGCAGAGTAATATTTAATCTTACAGTATTCATAATAACTCCTTATTTTTTAAGTGCATAATTATACATCAGATTTTAATAAAATAAAAATAGAAATTGTGACCAAAACGTGACAGAATAAACATAAATACATAACAAAGCTGTCACAATTTTCCCAACAATAGCCATATTAAGGGATTAACAAAATACAGCTTACCGTTGTACCTATCATCTTAAAATGATTTAACTTCCTTTATTCCTTTTTTTAGTCTCATAAATTACTATATTATAAGGAATGGAATAACTTTTTTCTAAGTTTATATACAATCTCTAGCTAAATGTATCCATCTTGTAAGAAAAATCTTGTATTATAATGAAATACGACTCTAAATTTATTGGAGAGCTACAATGGCTGATATAGTTGATAACCGATATAAAATGATAGATCAGGCTATGAAAAAGCTTGGTTATGACAAAAGTGCGCTTCTTGAAGTCTTACATGTAGCTCAAGAAACCTTTGGATATCTCGATAAAGATGCCCTTAAATTTATAGCAAAACGTCTCAAAGCTCCTTACTCCAAAGTTTACGGAGTTGCCACTTTTTATCACCGTTTTACTCTCAAACCTCAAGGTAAACATACGGTTGTTGTTTGCCTTGGAACTGCCTGCTATATAAAAGGTTCAAAAGAGATTTTACAAGCACTTGAAAATAGATTTGCAATCAAAGTCACGCAGACAACAAGCGATAATCTTGTTTCACTTTTAAGTGCCAGATGTGTAGGCTCGTGTTCTATCGCTCCCGTCGTCCTTTGTGACAATAAAACTTATGGCAAATTGACTATTGATGAAACATTAGCAAAAATAGAGGAGATACTCTTATGATAACCTCGCTTTTAGAGTTAGAAGAATTGGCAAACTGTAAACGATGTGATGAGGCGAGTGTTGTTGAAGAACTCAGGGTTTGTATTGGCAGTAGTTGTGCTTCAAGAGGAGCTGATGAGATTGAAAAAAGTCTTAAAACTGCTATAGAAAAAAAAGATTTACAAAGCCGATGTAGAGTTAAAGGTGTGGGTTGTAATGGTCTTTGTGCCAGTGGAACTCTGGTTTCTCATTATAAAAACTCCACAAAAGAAAATACACTTTATGAAGAGATTACTCTTGATGATGTAGATGCTCTGGTTACTTCCATTGAAAAACAAAAAAATTATCTATCAAAAGTCTGCGACACAAATCAACCATTTTTTACAAAACAGACAAAAATAGTACTTGAAAATGCCGGAATTATTGATCCAAATGATATTGAGGATTATATTGCCCACGGTGGATATGCGACACTCTTTCATGTTCTTCATGACATGATGCCCACTGATGTTATCAATGAAGTCAAGATCAGCGGATTGCGAGGCAGAGGTGGCGGCGGATTTCCTACTGGCCAAAAATGGGAAAGTGTTTACAAAGTGCAAAGTGATCAAAAATATATCGTCTGTAACGGAGATGAGGGAGATCCTGGTGCTTTTATGGATAGAGCGCTTATGGAAGCTGATCCGCATAAAGTGATTGAGGGTATGATTATTGCGGGGTTTGCCTGCGAGGCGACAAAAGGGTATATTTATGTGCGAGCTGAGTACCCCATCGCAGTTGAAAAACTGAATCGTGCCATCAAACAAGCCAGAAAACTTGGAATTTTAGGAAATAAAATAGCCCAAAGCGGATTTGATTTTGATATAGAAGTACGACTTGGCGGAGGTGCTTTTGTTTGTGGAGAAGCTACAGCACTCATCGCTTCTATTGAGGGAAATCGAGGCAATCCAAGACAAAAACCGCCGCATCTAAGTGACTATGGTCTTTGGGGTGAACCAACAGTGCTTAACAACGTAGAAACTTTGGCAAATATTCCTTCCATTTTAAAAAACGGTGGGGAGTGGTTTAAAAATATCGGCACACCGACATCTACAGGAACAAAGATCTTCGCACTCACTGGGCACATAAAAAATACTGGCCTAGTCGAAGTTCCTATGGGTATCACTCTGCGTGAACTTATCTATGAGATAGGTGGCGGAACAAGTGATGGCAAACCACTCAAAGCGATCCAAACTGGTGGACCAAGCGGTGGGTGTATTCCTGTCCAGTTTTTAGATCTTTCTATAGATTATGATTCACTCAAAAGCGTTGGAACCATCATGGGAAGCGGCGGGATGATCGTAATCGATGAGAGTTCAAATATGGTGGAACTGGCACATTTTTTTATGGATTTTTGTAAAAGTGAATCTTGCGGCAAATGTGTTCCTTGTCGCGTTGGGACAACTCAGCTCACCCATTTGTTAGAAAAATTTATTGCAAAAGAGGCAACACAAGCAGATTTTGAACTGCTCAAAGAACTCTCATCTGTTGTTAAAGGGACAAGCCTTTGTGGACTTGGACAAACCGCTCCAAACCCAGTACTGAGCACTATACGCTATTTTGAATCGGAATATCTCGAAGGGATTAAAAATGATTAAGCAAAAAGTACGTGTAAAATCTTTTAAAATTAATGACATCACAGTAACGGGCAGATCAAATCAAACTCTTTTAGAAGTTGCAAAAGAGCATGATATTTTTATTCCGACACTTTGTTATCTCGAAGGGCTTAGTTGTGTCGGATCATGCAGACTTTGTTTAGTAGAGATCAAAGGTGCTCATGAACTCGTCCCCGCTTGTACTTCAAAGATTAAAGAGGATATGGAAGTTATAACGACATCTGAAAAAATAGATTCACACCGCAAGATGATTCTTTCTATGATCTTTTCTGAACGCTCTCATACATGCAGTGTTTGTGAGGCAAATGGAGACTGTGAACTTCAAAACAAATCAGTCGAATTACAGCTTGACCACTCTTTAGTACCTTATATTGATTCAAGATTTGCTATTGATGCCTCACATAAAAACTTTGTTCATGACCCAAACAGATGTATCTTGTGTAGCAGATGTGTGCGAGTATGTAGTGAGATCGAGGGAGCAAATGCCATCAACATTAGTGGACGCGGGATCAATTCTCAAATCATTCATGATATGGATGAACCTTGGATCGATTCACAAAGCTGTACAAGTTGCGGCAAATGTGTCTATGTCTGCCCAACGGGAGCACTGTATGAAAAAGAGATCTCAAAAGAAGATGTCATCACAAAAAGAGAGATCATCCACAATCTACTAAAAAGCAGGGCTGAAAATGAATAAGATACGTTTAGCAACAATCTGGCTCGATGGATGTTCTGGCTGTCATATGTCTTTTTTGGATATGGATGAGAGACTCATAGAACTCGCTCCCTATTTTGAAGTAGTTTACAGTCCTTATGTTGATACAAAAGAGTTTCCGCAAAATGTAGACCTGACTATCGTCGAAGGTGCTCTTAGTAGTGACCATGATTTAGAGATGATCAAAAAAATACGTGCCAATTCCAAACTTATTTTAGCTCTTGGAGATTGTGCAATCACGGGCAATATCTCTGCGATGAAAAATCTTTATGGAAGTGAGGCAGTACTTCAAAGAGGCTATTTTGAACTCGCAGATATGAATGAAGAAAATAGATATCCTTCAACTGTCGTTCCAAAACTTTTGGACAGAGTGATCCCTTTGCATGAAGCTGTTAAAGTGGATTATTTTCTCCCAGGATGCCCAACGCCAGCTGATGTGATCTATGAGATGATACACGCGCTTATCAATGGTACGACTATTGATATTAGTAAATATACAAGGTTTGGAAAATGAAAACAATCACCATCGACCCTGTCACTCGCATAGAAGGTCATGCAAAGATAACGATAGACTTAAATGAAGACGGAAGCGTAGAAGATGCACGCTTACATGTAACGCAATATCGAGGATTTGAAAAGTTTTGTGAAGGAAGAATTTATACCGATATGCCCGCTCTCACGGCTCGAACTTGCGGTATCTGTCCTGTGAGTCATGTTGTCTCTGCGGTAAAAGCTTGCGACGTGCTTTTAAATGTTACGCCTCCAAAAGCGGCTATCAATATAAGAAAAATAGTCAACCTCGCACAAATCATTCAATCCCATACTCTCAATTTTTACCATTTAAGTAGTCCCGATTTTGTGTATGGTTTTGATGCACCAAAAGAGGATAGAAATATCTTTAAACTGATGCAAACTCATCCGCAAATGGCAAAAGATGGGATAGAACTTCGTGCCTTTGGACAAAAGATCATAGAAGTACTTGCAGGAAAAAGAATCCACCCAACGGGAATCGTTCCGGGTGGAGTGAGCCAAGCCTTACATATAGAGACAAAAGAGCAGATTTTAAGTCAGATCCCAAGAGCGTTAGAAATCGCACAAAGCACACTCAAATATTTTAAAGATAATCTTCATAAATTCCAAAAAGAGATAGACAATTTTGCCAATTTTTCATCACTGTTTATGGCACTTGTGGGTGAAGATGGGAGTTTGGAACATTATGATGGAGTGCTTCGTTTTATCGACAGTGAGGGCAATATTTTAAACGAAGCCATCGATCCTCAAAACTATAAAGAGTTTATAGGCGAGGCTGTAGAAGATGACAGTTTTCTCAAATCGCCATATTATAAACCGCTCGGATATCCGCAAGGGATGTATAGAGTTGGCGCACTTGCAAGACTCAATGTCGCTACAAAATGTGGAACACCTCTCGCTGATGAGGAGCTTAAAAACTTTAAAGCTCTCGGGCGTGGTAAACCCGTTCAGAACTCTTTTTACTACCATTACGCGAGGATTATTGAGATCATTTATGGACTTGAAAAAATAGAACAACTCTTAAGAGATGAAGATACTTTGAGTGAAAATATTGTTGCAAGAGGGAAGATAAATGTATGCAGAGGTGTCGGATGCTCCGAAGCACCGCGCGGGACTCTTTTTCATGATTATCAAGTAGATAATAACGGCATCATCGAGAAAGTAAATCTCATCATCGCCACGGGTAACAACAACCTCGCGATGAACGCTGGAGTGAAGCAAGTGGCAAAAGCTTTTATAGACCCTGCAAATATCACAGATGGAGCACTCAACCGAGTAGAGGCTGTCATTCGCTGTTTTGATCCATGTTTGAGCTGTTCTACTCACGCGCTTGGTATCGTATCTTCACAAATAGAACTTCGTGACCATCATAAAAAGATCATAAAAATATTTGCGAGAAACTGATATTTGAAAGTGATTATCGGATATGGCAACGAGCTTCGGGGTGAAGATTGTTTTGGAGTGGAAGTTATAAGAAAACTTCAATTTCTTACTCCTAAAGATATCAAACTCATTAGCGCGTTTTGTCTCACTCCAGAACTGATCCTAGAGATGTTAGACGCCGATGAGATCATCTTTGTGGATGCTTGTTATGACGAAGAAAATCATTATGCCCTTGCTTGTTCCATTTTAAAAAACGGCTCAAATCTCAGCCATCATATCCAGCCGCAGATACTTATGGCTCTGATGCGAGATGTGTATGAGAAAAAAGTTGATTATTCCATCTATTCTATGCTTACCTGTAACTTTGAAATGATTGAAGATACTCAGAAATATTACAAATGTATTGATAAAGTTACCTCTTTCTTAATTGTATAAATAATTGCTAATATTTAGAATTATTGATACAATACTGAATAATTATTCA